>Ga0182736_1000161_pt1 | contig 132466 bp, 128 predicted proteins | sample eDN5th30CKraftBY_FD_128882 | JGI IMG/M metagenome (GOLD analysis project Ga0182736, IMG submission 128882) | Enriched backyard soil microbial communities from Emeryville, California, USA - eDNA 5th pass 30_C Kraft BY (version 2) (version 2) | ecosystem: Environmental > Terrestrial > Soil >... | reverse complement strand
GCAACGGCTCCAAGGACACCGTCGCTAGCGAGGCAGCCATGACTGCTGCGGACAAGATCGTGTGCGAGCGCGCCTTCAGCGCAGACTTTGTCCCCGGCGTGATTCTTGCCACGCCCGACGGCATCACGAAGGAGTGGGCGCGCATCGCCAAGGCTGCCGAGGACGCTCACCCAGAGTTCCGATCGAAGGCGTTGGCTCTCCGTAAGGAGGTCGACGAGGGCGTCGCCTTCTACGAGGAGCACGGGATCGCCGATGATGAGAACACAGCGTCGGTCCTCTACGACGAACTCAGCGAGATGTGCGCCGACAAGAACTACGACCTCGGCTACAAGGACTGACGCCCCCCAAGCCCATCACGTCGCACCAACGCAACGGTGTCGTCTAGGAAGAGCGGCCAAGTGCACCGACCTCCAGCCGGACGGTGAGGCCACCCGTATGCAGGGCAGGCACAGAGGTCGTGCGCTGTCGGACGCCGCACGGCAGAACCGCGCCGGGGCATCGGCCCTTGATGATGACGCCCAGCATGGGCGTTGCAGCGTTGCATTGCATCGTCCCAGCAAGCCCAGGCTCTGCAAGGTCGCCCGTCGGCCCGCAAGGCGAGGCAGCGGCGGAGGTTTCTTGCGGCGTGTCCGTAGGTCATGACGCTGCACCTCGAAACGCCAGAAACCCATCCGCCAGTCGCCATTCAAGATCGATCGCACAAGCGCTCGCGCTCGGCTGCGACGAGCCGTTGCACGATTGGCGAGGGGACATGCCCCCAGCGTCCCTCCTCCCGCGAGCGCGGCCGGGGACCCTCACCGTTGCCCGGTCAACAAGAACCCGTCGTCCCACCCCTGAACTTGACCAACCGGTCAACACGACGCGCTCGTACCCGATCGAGTGTGACATGTGTCGGGAGATTCTCGGCCAACAACCCCCGAGAGCGTCCGGGGCGGATGACATCGTTGTAGCCGAAGCAACAACGCTTCACCTGCTGCCAAGGAGGCAACATGCAACTGCAAGAACCCATCAACCTCATGGACGAGGACCCGTCCCTTCACTTCGAGGACGACACCGTGTTCAACGCCTGGTTGGAGACGACGCCGGGCGCGTTCAACTCCATGATCCTTCATCTCAGCGACATCGCACCGAGGGCCCAGCGCGTCCTCGCCGAGGATGGCTACGAGGCGTTCGAAGCGGCCATGGCCAGCTACGTGGCCGATTGCCTCGGACACATCGAGACGATCCTTCGGAACGGGCAGCGTGACCTCGTCGATGACTTCGGCCACCACCTCACCCCCGATGAGCGCATGGAGATGGCGGACTTCGTCGTCTTGATCGAGCGGTTTCGGGCCGAGCGCGATGCCGAGCGGGAGGCTCGCAGCGAACGGGAGCGCCTCGGTTGCGTCTCCGAAGCCGAGCGCTTGATCGAGGACTGGGCGTCGTAGACCTCTCCTCCTCCAGAACACCACCACCGACCGAGCGCCCATCAGGGCGCTCGTGGTCGTTTTCGAGCCTTGACCGACCAGATGTCGCTCAACTCGGCCTTGGGTCCCCGATGGGACGGGAGCGCGTCGTGGTGGCGCGCTCGTCGCCATCCATCGCAGCCGAACGCGTCGGGCCGGTGTCGGAGCCGCGCTGGCGCGGCGCGTTGGCTGGGAGTACATGGGAGAAGAAGGAAGCAGGAGAGGAGACCTCCAGAGGATCTCCCTCGACCCATCCGTCGCTCACCAAGGACGGTCTCGCAACTTCACCTCCGCCGGAAGCTCGTACCACGACCTTCTGGTCTTCGCGATGACGCCAGCTTCCTCCAGGTCCCTGATGGCATCCGTCACCTGGTTGCGACCAGCGCCGAGGTGATCTGCCAGTTCCTGCGTGGTCGCCTTCGCTTCACCGCTTCCGGCGCTCAGCATCGACAATCGGATGTAGATGTTCTCGGCCAACCGCCCGCACCCAAGGACTTCCGACGGCACGTAGGCGTATCGACCCGCCATCCGCTGGTCCAGGGTGCGAGGACCACTCCACTGGGACACCGGCACGAGGCTCATCAACACGTGCGACTCGAAGTCCGGGTGGTCGCGGCCGACCGTTGCGGCGAAGTGGTTGTACGCATCGGTGAGATCGGGCTGCGCCAGTCCATCGATCCTCGGGACGAGAACGGCGTTGTCGGGCAGGACCCCACCAACGGCACGCACCGCTGCGGCGCGGGACCGGCCATGAGACAGGCCCGCCGGATCGGCGTCGCACACGACGACGAGATTGCGACCGGCCAACACCGACAGGTCGGCCTTCGCCCAGGAGTTGCTGGGGACTGCTGTCCCTGCGATGCCCATGGACCAGAGCGTCTCGGCATCCCGCTCACCCTCGACACACCAGATCCCCTCGGCGGAGTCCAGAGCGAGGAGATCCGGAAGGCGATAGAGCATCGGTGGGTACCCACCTCGCGTCGGGACCCATCGACCCGAGCCGTCGAGGTGCTCCGATGAGAACCGTTGGCGTGGACGATCGAGCCGATTCAGCCTGTACAAGGCCCGGCGATCAGCGTTCTCGTACACGTAGCTGGCGAGCACCTTGGGCTTCGCCGATCGCTCCGGCTGAGCGCCGACGAACAGATCCGCAGCGGTGAGGCCCATCGCGTCGAGGACCGACTCATAGGAGCAGCCGCCGTGGCACCAGACCAGGATCCGACCGCCGTCGACGCCGAAGGCAAGGCTCGGGTCCCGGTCATCGTGGGCCGGGCAACATGCCCGCCACTGGTTCTCCCCCGACTGCCGCACACCCCGAAGAGCGAAGAACTCGGCCGGAAGAACGAACGGCTCCACGTCAACGGTCACGACGCCTCCACAAGCCGAGCCACGAACCGCTCCAGCTCGTTGATCGGGATCCGTCGAGCGCCTCGCACGCGAACGCCGTGGAGGTCGCCGTCGTCGAGGAGGCGGTAGATCGTCGAACGGGACAGGCCCAGCGCGCTCCCGGCTTCGACCGGCGTCAGGAGCAGGCGCGGGATGACCCCGACGGCCTCATCAGCCTGGTGCTCGATCTTGGGGGTGGGCCTCATGAGCACCAGCCTTCCAGCCGACCCGGACGCTGAGCGGGGGTCGTGGAGGAGAAGTTTCAACTTCTTGGGCTGCCGGGAGGCGGGGACCGGTTCCATCGCGCGTCCATCGCGCGGCTCAGGTCGGATCAGGGCGTCCCACGGTCCTCACCGGTGCCGCTGACCTGCGCATGCCGTCCCCGCCTGTCCCAGGATCTCCACCCGTATCGACTTCCCAAGCTGAATACGGGAGTTCGATCCTCCTCACCCGCTCGCTGAGAAGGCCCTGGTCAGACGACCGGGGCCTTCGTCGTCCAGGACTCAGGTCTGCGGTACGGCTTACGAGGCCGTTGGCTGGTTCGCGGGTAGGGGTGGGAGGCTCGGGGATGCCTCTGGTGATGGTGGACGACCTCGACGATGACCGCCTGGCGGACTACCGGCACCTTCGGGAGCCGAACGTCCGGGCGCGGGTCGAGCGCAACGCCGGCATCTTCACCGTCGAGGGCTGGCTGTCGCTGGAGGCGCTCGCCGGGTCGCCGTACCCGGTGCGATCCGCGCTCGTGGCGGCCCAGCACGCCGAGCGGGCCCGGTCGATCGTCGACCCCGACGTGCCGGTCTACGCCGTCCCGGAGTCGGCCCTCGAGCGGGTGACCGGCGTCCACTTCCACCGCGGGGTCGTCGGGGTCGCCGAACGTCCGGCAGCCCTGACCACCGACGCGGTCCTGAACGGCGCCCGCCGCGTACTCGTCCTCGAAGGGGTGAACGACTACGAGAACCTCGGCGCGCTGTTCCGGAACGCGTCCGCCTTCGGGGTGGACGCCGTGCTCCTCGACCCGACGACGACCGATCCGCTCTACCGGCGGGTGACCCGGGTGTCGCTCGGCCACGTCCTCCGGGTCCCGTTCGCCCGGGTCGGGATCGACGCGTGGCCGGCCATCCTCGGCGACCTCCACCGCAAGGGCATGGCCGTCCTCGCGCTCACGCCTGCGGCGGGCTCGACCCCGCTCAGCTCGGTCCTCGAGCAGCTGCCCGAGCGGGTCGCGGTGCTCGTGGGTGCGGAAGGGCCGGGGCTGACCGGCGACGCCATGGCCGCGGCCGACCACCAGGTGCGCATCCCGATGACCCCCGGCACGGACTCGGTCAACGTCGCGACGGCGGCCGCGATCGCCCTCGCGGCGCTCTACCGACCCCAGGACTGACGGGCCGATCAGGCCGTCGGCCGCTCGCGGGCGGCCATTGCCCACAATCCGCGAACTTCTGCTTGACCTTGACGCGACGTCAACCCCGGATGATGGCGGGACCACACGCCTGACCGAAGCCGGAGCCCCCATGTCGCCCACCGAGAGCGCCACGCTCGCCATCCACGTCGAGGGCCTCGAGCACGCCTTCGGTGACCTGGAGGTCCTGCGGGGCGTCGACGTCGCGGTCGAGCGAGGGAGCATCGTCGCCCTGCTCGGTTCGAACGGCGCGGGGAAGACGACCCTCGTCCGGATCCTGGCCACGCTGCTGCGCCCCGACGGCGGCACGGCCACGGTGAACGGGTTCGACGTGGTCGCCGAGGCCGACCAGGTGCGGGAGTCGATCAGCCTGACCGGCCAGTTCGCCGCCGTCGACGACATCCTCACCGGGCGGGAGAACCTCGAGCTCGTCGCGCAGCTCCGGCGCCTGCCGGATGCTCGGGGCATCGCCGACGAACTGCTCGTCCGGTTCTCGCTGGCCGATGCCGGCGACCGCCGGGTGGACACCTACTCGGGCGGCATGCGCCGGCGGCTCGACATCGCCATGAGCCTCGTCGGCGACCCACCGGTGATCTTCCTCGACGAACCGACCACCGGGCTGGACCCGCAGGCCCGCCAGCACGTGTGGGAGTCGGTGAAGGAGCTGGCCACGGGCGGCACCACCGTCCTGCTCACCACCCAGTACCTGGAGGAGGCCGAGCAGCTCGCCGACCAGATCGCCATCCTCCACCAGCACCGGATCATCGCCGACGGCACGCTCGCCGAGCTGAAGGCTCTGCTCCCTCCCGCCGAGGTCGTGTACGTGGAGAAGCAGCCGAGCCTCGAGGACGTCTTCTTCGCCATCGTCGGCGACGACGATCCCGCCACGCCCGGTGCCGAGCAGGAGGCGGCCCGGTGACCGGCCGCTTCGCCTCCGACACCGCGCTCCTGACCCGGCGGTCGCTGCGCCACATCACCCGCAGCGTCGACACGATCATCACGACGGTCATGACACCGGTGGCGATCATGGTCCTGTTCGTCTACGTCTTCGGCGGCGCGATCGACACGGGCTCGGTGTCCTACGTCGACTACATGCTCCCGGGAATCCTCCTCATCACCATCGCCTCGGGCATCGCGTACACGGCGGTCCGGCTGTTCAGCGACATGCACACCGGGATCTTCGAGCGGTTCCAGTCCATGCCCATCGCCCGGTCCGGGTTCCTGTGGGCCCACGTGCTGACCTCGCTCGTTGCCAACGTGATCTCGCTGGTGATCGTCGTGCTCGTCGCGGTGCTGATGGGGTTCCGGTCGAGCGCCAGCCCGGCCGCGTGGGCCGCGGTCGCCGCGATCCTGCTCCTGTTCACGCTCGGGCTCACGTGGCTCGCGGTCATCCCCGGGCTGACGGCGAAGTCGGTCGACGGTGCCGGCGCGTTCGCCTACCCGCTGATCTTCCTGCCGTTCATCAGCTCGGCGTTCGTCCCGACCGACACCATGCCCGGACCGGTGCAAGCCTTCGCCGACCACCAGCCGGTGACCTCGATCGTGAACACGATCCGCGACCTGTTCACCGGCGCTCCAGCAGGCGGGGACCTGTGGATCGCGTTCGGCTGGTGCCTCGGGCTCCTCGGCGTCGCATGGGCGCTCGCCCTCGCCACCTACCGGCGCAAGCTGGGCTGAGGCAGGCTGCACCCGATGCTCACCATCAGCCAGCTGGCGTGCTACTCGGGCGTCACCGTCCGAGCGGTCCGCCACTACCACCAGATCGGGCTGCTGCCCGAGGCCGACCGGGACTCGTCCGGCTACCGCACCTACGACGCGGCGTCGGTGGTCCGCCTGATCCGGATCCGCGTCCTGGCCAACGCCGGCGTGCCGCTCGCCCGCATCGAGGAGCTGCTCGACGCCGACGCCGACGACTTCTCCGCGGCCATCGACGACATCGACCGGGAACTGCGCGCCGACATCCGGCGGATCCAGGCCAGCCGCAAGCGGCTCGCGTCGCTGGCGGCGGGCGACAGCCTGGCGCTCCCTCCGAGCGTGGTCGGCTACCTCGACCGGCTGCGCGACCTGGGCGTCGACGAGCGGTACATCGAGCTCGAGCGCGACAGCTGGATCATGGTGGCGGCCCAGGTCCCTGACGGCATCGACGAGATGATCGCCGCCAAGCACGCCGGGCTCGACGACCCCGACATGGTCGACCTCTACCGGCTGCTCAGCGGCGCGGTGGACTGGCCCGCCGACGACCCTCGCGTGGTCGAGATCGCCGACGTCCTCGAGCGCCTCATGATCCGTGCGATCGAGGACGGCCAGGCGGAGGGCGACGGGTTCGACGATCCGTTCGTCGACTTCCTGGACGCCACGACCCGCGAGGCGGCCCCGATCGCCCGGCGACTCCTGGCCATCCTCGAGGAGCGCGGCTGGCGGGGCTGGACCCGCATCGAGCGGAAGCCGGACTCGGACCCGCGCTGACGTCCCCGCCGCTCGCCGGTCGATCGCCGACCCGAGGCAGGAACGTTGGCTAGCGTGCCGCCGCGTGGACGACGGCGAAGGGTGCCTGGAGCAGGCCGCGGCCGCGGCCGCTCCGCCGGCGAAGACGAAGCCGGCGGGCGATGGCGACGGGGATGACGGCTTCGACCTGCGCTGGCTGATCGTCGGCGGGGTGGTGGCAGCCGGGGCGGCGGGCGCGGTGGTGACGCGGCGGCGGTTCCTGGGGATGAGCGCGCTGGTCGGCGCGTCCATGGCCGTGCCGCTCACCAGCCGAACCCGCGCGGCCAGCGCGCAGGACGAACCGGAGCGGCCGAACATCGTCTGGTTCCGCAGCGAGGACAACAGCGCCGAGTTCATCGGCGCCTACGGCAGCCCGCTCGCGGTGACCCCGAACATCGACCGCCTCGCCGCCGAAGGCATCGGGTTCGATCGGTTCTTCACCACCTCCCCCGTGTGCGCGCCCACCAAGCTCGGCTGGGCCACCGGCATGTACGAGGCCGGCATGGGCCCCGGCCACAACATGCGGGCGCAGGGCCGTCGGCCGGAGATGGCGGTGGGGTTCGCCACCTGGCTGCGCGACGCCGGGTACTGGACGGCCACGTCGGGCAACGTCGACTACAACACCGACCTCGAGGGCGTCGACGGCTTCGACGACAGCGAGGGCGACTGGCAGTCCGGCGTCGAGGCCGGCAAGCCGTTCCTCGCCCTGCTCGGGACGTCGACCACCCACGAGGTCCAGCTGCCGGGCGCCACCGCCACCGACACGGACCCGGCCGACGTCGAGCTGCCCGCCTACGTCCCCGACGACGACGTGCTGCGAGCCGACCGGGCGGCGTACCAGGACCGGGTCGCCGCCATGGACGGCGAGGTCGGGGACCTGCTCGCCGAGCTGGACCGCCTCGGCGTCGCCGACGACACGATCGTGATCTACAGCTCCGACCACGGCGGCGTCCTCCCCCGCTCCAAGCGCTACTGCTACGACTCCGGGCTGCACGCGCCGCTCATCGCGTACTTCCCGCCCAAGTGGCAGCACCTCGCCCCGGGAAGGCCCGGCTCGGCGGTCACCACGCCGATCAGCTCGATCGACGCCGCCCCCACGATGCTGCGCCTCGCCGGCCTCGCGGTGCCCGCCCACTTCCAGGGCCAGCCGTTCGCCGGCACCACCTGCGAGCCGCGGCGCTACGCGTTCAGCAACCGGAACCGCATGGACGAGGCCATCGACTTCGTCCGTTCGGTGCGCGACGTCCGCTACCGGTACATCCGCAACTACATGCCGCACCTCCCGTGGGGCCAGCACCTCGACTTCATGTGGAAGCAGGCGGGCTACCGCCGGTGGGAGCAGCTCCACCTCGCCGGCGACCTCACCGACGTGCAGGACCGGTTCTGGGGCGCCAAGCCGTTCGAGGAGCTCTACGACCTCGATGCCGACCCCGACGAGGTGCAGAACCTGGTCGACGACCCGACCCACCGGGAGAAGCTCGACGAGCTGCGCGCCGCGCTCGACGCCCACCTGGTCGCCATCAACGACAACGGGTTCATCCCCGAGGGCTCCGACGCCGAGGGCTACGACGAGTCCCGCGAGCCCGGCGCGTACCCGCTCGAGCAGCTCATGGAGCTCGGCGCGCTCGCCGCCCAGCGGGACCCTGGCAACCTCCCTTCGCTCACCACTGCGCTCGACGACGACAACGAGATGGTCCGCTACTGGGGCGCCCTCGGCTGCTCGATGCTCGGACCCGACGCGGTCGATGCCGCCGACGCCCTCACCGCCCGGATGGACGACGGGGACGAGGCGCGCTGGGTGCGGGTCCAAGCCGCCGACGCCCTCGCCCGGACCGGTGGCGTCGAGCCTGCGGTCGCCTTCCTCGCCGGCATCGCGGGGAACGACTCCGAGCCCATGCCCACCCGCCTCCAGGCCGTCCAATCCCTGATGCTCCTCGGACCCGATGCCATCGCCGGACGAGACGCCGTCGCCACCGCAGCCGCCACCGAGGACGAGTACGTGAAGGCCGCCGGCGCCCACGCCCTCCAGGTGATCGACGGCACCTACGCCCCAGCCCCCTGACCCCCGGATGGTGCGAGCGACCGGCATCGCTAGGCTCCTGATGATCTTGCAGGAGGGGCTGCCGTGTCCTCGTCGTCGCACATCCGGGTCAGCGAGCAGTACGTCGCCGACAACCCAGGAGCCGATCCCTCGGCCACCGAGGTCATCATCAACGCGCTGACCGTGGGCACGGTGCTGGCCGAACGGATGGACGCGGTGCTGCGGCCCTTCGGGCTCACGGTGGGGTCGTTCACCCTGCTCACGATCGTGGCCGGTGATGACGAACCCCTCACGCCCACCGAGATCGCCCGCCGATCCCCCACCAAGGTCACCACCGCCACGGTCACCGGACTGCTCGACACCTGTCAGCGCAAGGGCTTGCTCCAGCGATCGCCCCACCCGTCGGACAAGCGGCGGGTGCTCGTCCACCTCACGCCAGCCGGGCGGGCTCTGGTGGAGGATGCGACGACTGCGGTGGTGACCGCAGAGCGGCAGTGGGTCGGTCCGCTGTCCGAGTCGCGCCGGACCGCCCTGCTCCGTGGGCTGGGCGAGCTGCGCGCTGCCCTCGAGGGTGACCCCACCGCCTGACGCCCTCGAACCGATTGAGGTGGGAGGAGGAAGGGCACGAGACCCTTGACAGCCATCTCTTTAGGTACCTAATAATACTAGCTAGGTTCCTAATGAAATGGAGTTCACGATGACCGTGCAGCTGTTCACCGATCCCACCCAGGCCGAGACGCTCGACGTGCTCGGTTCGACCATGGCCGTCTTCGCCGCCGCCGACCAGACCGACGGCGCGTACGAAGCCGTGCTCGTCGACACCGGGCGGGGAGGCGACCTCGTGCCCCACCGCCACCCCTGGGAGGAGATGTACTTCGTGGTCGACGGGTCGATGGAGATCCAGGTCGGCCGCCAGGTCCGGGTCGCCGGCCCCGGCTCGTTCGTCACCCTTCCCGCCCGGTGCCTCCACGCCTTCCGGGTCACGAGCGACCAGGCCCGCTTCCTCCACGTCTCGATCGGGCGAGGCGCCATCGACGCGTTCCGCGACCTCGAGGCCAACCTGCCGGCCGAGCCGGCAATCGACGACATCGAGACGGCTCTGGCGGTCATGGCCCGCCACGGCATCGAGGTCGTCCTGTCCGACGGCATGGTCCCGCTCGCGGAGGCGGCGTCGTGAGCCGGCCCGCCCGCCTCCGCGCCGTCGCTGTCACCGCAGCGGTCGCGCTGAGCCTGCTGGCCAGCGGCTGCGGGTCCGACGCCGAAGCCGATCCCTCGGCGGACCACGCCGGCCACCAGCACGTTGGCCACGACCACGCCGAGGTGGCCGACGACGGCGACGGCGTCCTCGAGGTCACCGCCCGCGACTTCGCCTTCGTCTCGGAGCACGCCACGGTCGCAGCCGGCACCGTCCCGGTGCGCTTCACGAACGAGGGCCAGGAGCCCCACCAGCTGCAGATCGGCCGGCTGCGCTCGCCGATGAGCCCCGACGAGTTCATCGACCTGATGGACGAGGAGGGCGACCGGGCGACGGTGGACGCGCTCACCTGGGTCGGCGGCATCAACGTGATGGATCCGGGCGAGACCGGGTCGGCCGCAGTCGACCTCGCCCCGGGGGACTACCTGATGGTCTGCTACGTGCCCGACGACGACGGCACCTCCCACGTGATGCGCGGGATGGTCGCGGCCCTGCACGTGGCCGGGCAGACCCTCGCGCCGTCGGAGTCCGAGGTCGGCGGACCGGCCGAACGGGGGGAGGCGGTGGTGCTCCGCGACTACCAGATCGAGCTCCCGGACGGCTTCCGCGGCCACGGCGACGTCGCCTTCCGGAACGAGGGCACCGACCCGCACGAGGTGGTGCTCCTCCGCCTCGACGACGGCAAGACCCTCGCCGACGCCGCGGCCTACCAGTCCGATCCGACGATGGAACAGCCCTTCACCTTCGCCGGCGGTGTCTCCTCGGTGGCACCGGGCACGACGGCGGTCGCGACCCTCGACCTCGAACCCGGTGACTACCTCGCCACCTGCTTCGTGCCCGCGGAGGACGGCACGCCCCACATCGACCTCGGCATGCTCACCACCTTCACCATCCCCTGACCCACCTCGAACTCCGTACCGCTGGACGTCGGCAGTGGCGGGCAGCGGTACGAAGTCCTGGGCGGCCGGTCAGCCCGCGAGGTTGGCCTGGGCGGCGGCGACGACGCTGCGGTAGCGGTCGGAGCAGGTGGCGAGCCAGGACGGGTCGTCGTCGAGGAAGGCCGCGCGGACCTGGTCGCGGATGGCGGCGGCCTCGGGAGCGGTGGGGTCGCCGCTGGCGTGGAGGACGGCGTCGGCGCGGAGGCTCTGGAGGACGGTGATCGAGTCGACGGTGCCGTACTCGATGGCGATGCCGGTGACCTCGGTGCCGGGGGCGAAGCCGGGGGCGGCGTCGAGCCAGTCCCCGGCGATCTGAGCCGACACGCTCGACCCGTCGTGCAGCGAGGTCACGTCGCCCCACCACTCGACCTGGCGGGCGTAGGTCTCGCTGTCGGGCTGGACGCTGGAGATCAGCTCGCCGTGGCCCCACGGCCCGAGGCCCGTGTGGAGGTCGATGATGGCAGCGCGCTCGACGCCCGCCAGGCGCTCGGCCAGGAAGCGCCGCAGCCACTCGTGCGACCACACCGGGGCGGTGCCGCCGTAGAAGACGCCGGTCGGGTGCGTGTACTGGCCGCCGGACACGATCTGCTGGAGGCGGTCGATGCCGACCTCCTCGAGCTTGGCGGCCATGGCGAGGAACGTCTGCTCCTGCGTCTCGGCCGACCAGTCGCCGGGGACGACCACGTCGGCCAGCTCGCCGTACTCCGGGTTGGCGACGGGCGGCTGCGCCCAGTCGATGAAGTTCCGGTTGAGGTCGACGTTGTCCTCGTTGACCCGCCGCACCCACGAGAACCCGAAGGGGTTGAGCGCGTGGACGAACACGAGCGTCGGGCCCTCGTGCTCCGTGCCGGCGAGCGCCGTGAGGTGCTGCCGCTGGAGCGCCGAGCCCAGGTAGCCCTCGACCCCGTGGGTGCCCGACACGATGACGACGACGCGGTCGGCATCCGCCGCACCGACCTCGGCGACATCGATGGCGAGGTCTTCGTCGTCGATGCCCCGAGCTGCGTGCGCCGTCGAGGAGACGCGAGCGCCGGCCGCGGCCGCCGCCTCGAGGAAGCCGCTGCGGGCCTCGCGGTACGAACGGGGGAGGAGATCACCGTCGGCCATGGATCGGAGTCTTGCAGGGCGGGCAGCGGCCGGTCAGGGCCGGGCGACCTCGCGCCAGGCGGCGCAGCCGATCAGAGGCGGCGGACCAGGATCACGCCGTCGAGCAGGTGGCCGGCCTGACCGTCGGGGCCGGTGGCCTCCCGCTCGACGTTCCGGCACTCGAGGACCTCCCAGTCGGCAGGGTCGAGGGCCAGCTCGGCCCGCTCCTCCTCCACCGTCGGGAAGACGTGGTCGTGGTGGTCCGACCACGGCGGCGCGGCCGCGTGGCTCACCGACAGGAGGACGCCGCCGGGAGCGAGCAGGTCCGCGGCCCGGCGCAGCAGCGCCATCCGGGGGAAGTCGATCGGCGATTGGAAGAACTGCGCGGACACCAGGTCGAACTCGCCGGTGGGGAAGGTCTCGGCCAGGTCGTGGCGCTCCCAGGTGATGCCGGTGGCACCCACCTCGTCGGCGTGGGCCGCGCCGCGGTCGAGCGCCACCTGCGACACGTCGACCGCGGTGACCGTCCAACCGTGCTGGGCGAGCCACACGGCGTCGCCGCCCTCGCCGCACCCCAGGTCGAGCGCCCGCCCGGGAGCCATCGGCTCCACGAAGCCGGCCATCACCGGGTTCACCTTGCCGCTCCAGATCTGGGGCTTCTCGCCGTAGCGGGCCTCCCAGAACTCCTGCGCCTCGCCCATCACCGTCTCACCTGCGTCCATCGTCGGAACCTCCTGGCGCCCAGGATGGGTGCGGCCGCGCCGGGTGGCAACGCTCCTTGCCGATCGGGCAAGCGCTTGCCGATCCGGCAACTCCAGCGACCCGGCAGCCCGACCTCATCGCTCGAACAGCACCAGCCCGCCGGACTCGAACGTGCTCCGCCACTCCTCGGTCACGACCGTGAACGTGAGCCCGCCGGCCTGATCGGTCCGCTCGCCGATGCCGGTGACCACCCGCTGCATCACCTCGCCGATGCCGGCTTCGCCCAGGCCCGGCGCCAGGTCCACCATCACCATCGGCTGGGGCCCCTCGCCGGTCTGGTCGAACAGGAACAGCCGCGCCGACCGCACCGACGGCTCCCGGGCGAGCGCCGCCTCGATGCCATCGGCAACCGGGGCAGCCAACGGCCGGTCTGGGGTGGCGATCAGCACCGGGGCGCCGACCGCCTCGGCGGGCGACCGGTCCTCCGCCAGCGCCGCGACCTCGGCCGGTGCCAGCACCACCGACGCGGGCGAACCGGGGTCGACGACGACCCGGCCCTCGGGGTCGGCCGTCGCCACCCGGAACAGCCACGACGCCTCGCGCGCCACGTAGCACCCGCCTTCCGGGCGCCAGCGCGCGAGGGCCTCGGCGGAGGTGAACACGGGACTGAGGAGCCCGGCCTCGTCCTCGTCCATGAGGACCGACAGCACGTCGCTCTCGACGAGCGTCCACGTCCCGGGCACCTCGGGGTCGTCCGGCGTCGCCGCCAGCAGCGTCGTCCCGATCAATCCGCCGTACCGGTCGCCGCCCGCGTCCCCGTCCCCAGCCACGGCCGCAAGGTAGCGGCCCCCAGGCCCAGCCGGCCGGGTGGTTCGCCGATCACCTGCCCCGGGGACCAGACCGGTCTACCGTCGGGCCAGCGGCCTCCGCGGGTGGGGCCACCTCCGAAAGGGCGCACCATGCTCGCTTCCGACTTCGGCACCGGTCAGGTCCTCTGGTCCCTGCTCTGGTTCACCATCTTCTTCATCTGGGTGTACCTGCTGATCATCGTCGCCACCGACGTGTTCCGCAGCCACGACCTGAGCGGCGTCGCCAAGTTCCTCTGGCTGCTCTTCGTGCTGGTGCTCCCCTACATCGGCATCTTCGCCTACCTCATCATCCGGGGCCACAAGATGCACGACCACGCGGTCGCCGACGCCCAGTCCGCCGACGCCGCGACCCAGGCCTACATCCGCCAGGCCGCGTCGGGCGCCGGCACCGGTGTGGCCGGCGAGCTCGAGCGCCTCGCCGACCTGCGCGACAACGGCGGGATCACCGACGCCGAGTTCCAGACCCGCAAGGCCAAGCTCCTCCAGAGCTGAGCCGGCCACGCCGAGCCGGGACCGACGCCTCCGCGGCGGCCGGTTCCTGCCGACGTGTTCTCGCAGGTCGCGGCTGCCCCGAACTTGTCGTGATGGAGGTTGCCCTCCAACCACGTTCACGACAAGTTCGTCAGGCCCATCCCGACCGCACCGAGGAGGACCCGACCGTGAGCCATGCCGCCGATCTGCCCGATCCGGAGTACCTGCCCCGCCGCACCGTGGCGGAGCGGGTGGCCCGGGGCGCCAGCCTGCGCGACGAGGTCCCGCTCGAGCACCACGCGACCTGGGAGGTGCCGTCGGGCCGGCCCGACCCGATCGCCGTCCTCGAGCGCCAGGGCGAGCACCGGGACCCGGCGCTCCTGCCGATCCGGTACGGGCGCATGGCGTCGTCGGCCTTCGCGTTCTACCGGGGCGGCGCGGCGATCATGGCGAACGACCTCTCCGGCACGCCGGTCAGCGGCCTGCGCGCCCAGCTCTGCGGTGATGCGCACCTGCTGAACTTCGGCCTGTTCGACACCCCGGAGCGGTCGCTGGTCTTCGGCCTCAACGACTTCGACGAGACCCTGCCCGGCCCCACCGAGTGGGACGTGAAGCGCCTCGCCGCCAGCATCGAGATCGCCGGCCGCGACCTGACGTTCACGGCGGCCGAGCGCACCGCCGCGGTCACCGCCTGCGCGCGGGCCTACCGGGAGGCGCTCCACGCCTTCGCCGCCATGCGGAACATCGAGGTCTGGTACGCCCGCATGTCCGCCGAGGAGCTGCGGGACCGGCTCGCGGCGACGGGTGACCGGGCCACCGCCAAGGAGGCCAAGAAGCGCGTCCGCCAGGCCCTCCAGCGCGACCACCTCCGCGCCTTCGACAAGTTGATCGAGCACGACGACGGCAAGCTCCGGTTCGTCGAGCGGCCCCCGCTGCTGACCCCCGCCGAGGACCTGCTCGACGAGCACGGCCGCGAGATCTACGTCGAGACCCTCCGCACCCAGCTGCGGGAGTACCGCGGGAGCCTGCCGCCGGACCGCCGCTCGCTCATCGAGTCGTACCGCTTCGTGGACCTCGCCCGGAAGGTCGTCGGCGTCGGCAGCGTCGGTACCCGGGCCTGGGTCGTGCTGCTGATGGGCCGCGACGTGGGCGACCCGTTGATCCTCCAGCTGAAGGAGGCGCAGCGCTCGGTCCTGGCGCCCTACGCCGGCGACGTCGAGCACGGCTCCCAGGGTCGCCGGGTCGTCGAGGGCCAACGGCTCATGCAGGCGACCAGCGACCACCTCCTCGGCTGGACCCACCAGGCCGGGTTCGACGGCCAGGCCCGCGACTTCTACGTCCGCCAGCTGTGGGACGGGAAGGCGTCGATCGACGTCACCCACCTCACGCCCGCCGGCCTGCGCGTCTACGCCGAGAGCTGCGGGTGGACCCTGGCGCGCGGCCACGCCCGCTCCGGCGACCGCATCGCCATGGCGGCCTACGCCGGCGAGGACGGCGGCTACGACGACGCCATGGCCGCGTTCGCCTCCGCCTACGCCGACACCAACGAGCAGGACCACGCCCTCCTCGTCGAGGCCATCGCGTCCGGCCGCCTCGAAGCCCTCGACGGAGTCTGACCCACCCCCTCCCGCCTCCCCCACCTCACCGCCACCTCACCGAAGTTGGTGTGGAAGTGCGCGCATATCGCGCACTTCCACACCAACTTCGGTCAGTGGGCCGGGGTGGGGCTGGGTGGGGTGGGGTGAGTGGGGTGAGTGGGGTGGGTGGGGTGGGTGGGGTGGGTGGGGTGAGTGGGGTCACTACCTGACGGGTAATCGATCGGCGGCTCCGAGGGGCGCACGATCAGGCGGTCAACCCACCCCACCGAGCCATCGGAGCCCGACATGACCGACACCACCGTCCCCACCGAGACCGCCACCCTCGTCGACATCCACCTCGCCGCCTACGCCGAGCCCGACCGGGCCCGCCGCACCGAGCTGCTCGGTCAGGTCTGGGCCGGCGACGGCCAGCTGCTCGACCCGCCGTTCGACGGCGCCGGGGTCGACGCCATCGCCGACCTCGTCGACACCGTCCTCGAGCACTTCCCCGGCCACGCCTTCCGCCGCACCACCGTGGTCGACGAGCACCACGGGTTCGCCCGCTACGGCTGGGACCTCGTCGGCCCCGACGGCACCGTGGCCGTCGGCGGCACCGACGTCGCCGAGATCGTCGACGGCCGCCTCGTCCGGGTCGTGGGCTTCTTCGGCGACCTGGCCGCCGTCCCCGCCGCCTGACCCGTGGCACCCTGAGGACCGCAGCAGCAGCGAGGAGCAGCACGATGGCAGCGACGGCAGGCGTCGGCCCGTTGGTCAAGGAGTGGCGGGGACGCCGCCGTCGCAGCCAGCTCGACCTGGCCCTGGAGGTGGGCGTGTCCGCCCGGCACCTCAGCTTCGTCGAGACCGGGCGGTCCAAGCCCAGCCCCGAGCTCGTCCTCACGCTCGCCCACCACCTCGAGGTCCCGCTCCGCGAGCGCAACACCCTCCTGCTCGCGGCCGGGTACGCCCCTCGCTTCCAGGAGACCCCGTTGCACGACCCGTCGATGGACCACGTCCGGGTGTCGCTCACCCGCCTGCTCGACGCCCACGATCCGTACCCCGGCGTGGCGATCGACGCCCACTGGGACGTCGTCCTCGCCAACCAGGCCGCCGGCCTGCTCACCGCGCTCCTGCCGCCGCCGCTCGCCGGGCCGCCCGTCAACGTGTTCCGGGCGTGCCTGCACCCCGAGGGCCTCGCCCGCATGACCCGCAACCTCGAGCCGTGGGCCACCTACCTGCTCGGCCAGCTGCACCGCATGGTCACGGCCACCGCGGATCCGGTGCTGGTGGACCTGGAGCGGGAGATCCACGCCTACCCGAACATCGCCCCGATCGTGGCCACCGCGCTCTGGGACGACGCCGATCCGGGCCTGCTCGTGCCGGTGGAGCTGGTGGTGGGCGATCAGGTGCTCGCCCTGTTCACCACGCTCACCTCGTTCGGCACGCCCCGGGACATCACGCTGGCCGAGCTCGCCGTCGAGCTCTTCTACCCGGCCGACGCCGCCACGGAGGCCGCCCTCCGAGCCCTCGCCCCGGCCTGAGCCGCCGCGCGGTGGTCCCGTTCCGAGGACCTGGTGGGCGAGCCGTTCTGGGACGGACCGGCCGCCCGCTCAGCTCGACGCGTCGCCCGGGCTGAAGAGCGCCGCCACCACGTTCCAGCGTTCGATGACCGGTGCCTCGCGCTCGGTGCCCAGCACGCTGATGCTGGCCGGGTCGAGCACCAGGTTCTGCCCGGCGCCGGCGTCGAGGCCGCACCAGCGCGCACCCAGGATGCGGAGGAGGTGGGCGTGCGCGAACACCAGCGCCACCGACGACTCGCCCGCTCCCCGGAGCTCGGCGATGAGGCTGTCGACTCGGGCCGCCACCGCGGCGAGCGGCTCGGCATCGGCGACCGGATGGGTCCACACCGACCACGCGGGGTCGGACTCCTCCCGGATCTCGGCGGTGGTCCGGCCCTCGGCAGCGCCGTAGTCCCACTCGAGGAGGCGGTCGTCGAGCTCCGCTCGGTCGCCGAACCCGGCCAGCTCGCACGTGTCGCGCGCCCGGGACAGCGGGCTGGTCAGCACCCGGTCGGGTCGGAGCCCGGCCAGCACCGGCGCCAGCGCGGCGGCCTGCGCGCACCCCTCGTCGGTGAGCGGGATGTCGGTGCGGCCCGTGTGGCGCCGCGAGGTGCTCCACGCCGTGGCGCCGTGGCGGACGAGGACGATCATGCGAGCCACCCTGCCACGGGCGGCCGCGCCGAACCCCAACCCACCCGGACGTCGTACCGGAGGCGGGGCGAGGCCCGACGGCGAGGCGGGGCGAGGCCCAGCGGGGTCAGAGGTTGCGGTCGAGCAGGGAGTGGACCCGCTCCCAGTGGCGCTCGGAGGCCTCGCGGTGGTGGCGGGGGCCCTCGGGGGCGAAGCCGTGCTGGGCGTCGGTCTCCACGTCGAGCGTGTAGGTGACGCCGGCCTCCTCGAGCGCGGCGACCAGCTCCTCGCGCTGTTCGGGCGGTGCGGTCGGGTCGGGGTCGCACCAGGCCAGGTGGATCTCGGCCTCCACCGCGTCGAGCCCGAGGTGCGGCGAGTCGTCGCCGTCGCGCACGAGCCAGGCACCGTGGATCGACGCGGCCGCCGCCACCCGATCGGGCATCGCCCGGGCCACGGAGATGGCCATGCCACCGCTCATGCAGAACCCGATGACGCCGACCGGGCCGTCGCCGGCCGCGGGGTCCTCGGCCGCTGCGGCGAGCAGCGCCTCGGCGTCGCTCACGATGTTCGTCGGCGTGATCTGCGCCATGAGCTCGAGGCGCTTGTGGGCGTCCTCGTCGCTCATGCCCAGCTCCTGGTACGGACCGCCTCGGTAGTAGAGGTACGGCAGCATCACGTAGTACCCGGCGCTGGCCAGGCGCGACGCCATGTCCCGCAGCGCCGGCCGGATCCCCGGCGCATCCATCAGGTAGAGCACGACCGGGTGCGGACCGCCCTCCTCCGGGTGGAACAGGAAGGTCGGCAGCTCGCCTTCGGGTGTGGTGACGGTGATCTCGCGCTCGATCATCCCCCGAGTCTCCCAGCGTCTCGCCCGTTCGCCACCCGATCGGCGGCACACCCCGCTCGCGCCGCCGGTCAGCCCTCGATGACCTCGATCGGCGGGTAGGCCCACGTCCCATCGAGGATCGGCTGCTGCGGGAGGTACAGCCGCATGACGAGCGTGAACGGGCCGTCCGGCGTGGGCAGCCAGTTGGCGCCGGCACGGGTCGGCCGGTCGGGAGCGAGGACGATCTCGATCGAGCCGTCGTCCGCGGCCACGACGCCCGGCGTGTCCCCCGAGAGCGCGTAGCGGTCGATCTCGTTGTCGACGAAGAAGAGGTCCTCGCCGTAGACCGTGAACGACCAGAACGCATCGACCGGTGGGAGGTCATCGCCACGCAGGCGGATCCGGTACCGCTTCGACCCGTCGAGCGGCTCGCCGTCGGACGCCTCGACCGCCCGCGGGTACACCGCCTCCTCGGCGGGCACCGGTCCCCAGAAGTACCGGGCGATCACGGCTTGCTCCTGGAGGCCGAGCCGGTCGTCGTTGCGCCCGAGGTCGAGGTTCACCGCCCACCCGTTGACCAGGTCGGTCGACTCGGCGAGCGCAGCGGCGAGGCCGTCCATCCCCTCGTCGACGGCCTGCTCCAGCTCCGGCACGCGGTCCGGCGACTCGGTGGTCGGGTAGCGACCGGGGCCCACGACGTCGTCCACCGCGGCGAGCGCCTCGGTCTGTGCCGGCGTCACCGGTCCGTCCTGGGCGAGCAGCGAGCCCAGCTCGTCGAAGAACGCCGCACCGTTGGTGCCCACCTCCTGCGGCGGCCCGAACGGCTCGACCAGCGTCGCGGGCGGCGCGTCGCGGTCCGGCGCGCCGAGGGGGGCGAGGGTGATCGACCGGGCCACCTCGGCGGCCTGGTCGACGTCGGCCTCCGTGGCCCGTACCCGGCCGAGGATGAACGCGTGCCGGCTCGGGCTGTCGAGGCGGGTGGCGCCGTCGGGCACCTCGATGTCCGTCCCCTTCCGGGCGATGACCCAGGTGCCGGCCTTCCCGCCGGTCTCCCGCGTCCCGAGCAGGCCGATGCCGCCCATCCACGCATCGAGGACCTGGAGCACGTGGTAGCGGTCCGGAATGTCCGGGAGCGTCAGGACCTGAGGCCCGGCGTCGAGGTCGAGCACGGCGATGGCGTAGAGCGTGTCGTGGTTCGGGGCGACGACGAACTGCGAGCTCGTGTTCGCCAGCGCCTTCGTGGGGAACAGGTGGTTGACGCCCACCAGGCCGGCGAAGGTCTGCATCGTGCGCATGGTCACGACGAGCGGCACGCCGCCGTAGAACGCCTGCACCAGGGCGTCACCCCCGTCGACCGCCGTGGTCGACGTGGTCTTCCGGGCCTCGCCGTCGCCCCCGTCGTCACCGTCGTCGGAGCTGCACCCGCCGAGCCCCAGCACCAGCAGGGATCCGGCGACCGCGCCGCTCCCGGCGAGGAAACGCCGTCGCCCGATCGCGGTCGACGGGGTCGGGTCCGGGGCAGGCACCGCACGATGGTGCCAGGTGCGCCGGCCACCCGGCCCGCGAGGGCGTCAGCCGCCGACCGCCACCTGCACCGCCTGCACGACGATGGCAGCCACCAGCGCGGGCACGGCGACCGGGAGCACGAGCCGCGCATACCGCCGCAGGTCGACGTCGATCCCCTCGTCACGTGCGATCCGCAGCCACAACAGGTTGGCGAGCGCGCCGAGCGGCAGCAGCACCGCGCCGACGTTGACCCCGAGCAGCCACGCCCACACCCCATCGGTCGGGTGGGTGGCCCCGTCCACCATGAGCAGGGTCGCCGGGATGTTGTTGACGACGTTCGCCGCCGCGGCCGCCGCCAGGGTCACGCCGGCGGTGGCCAGGGGCCCGGTCGCCTTGCGCAGCGGGTCGAGCAGGCTCGGCTCCACCAGCGCACCCACGCCCGCCGCCACCGCGCCCACGGCGGCCGCCGTCCCGATCGGCACGTCGCGCCAGGGGAACCTGCGCACGCCGATCACCAGGACCAGATCGGCGGCCAGCACCACCATCCACGGCTCGACCCCGAACGACGGCCCGATGGTGACGCCCACCAGGATCGCGGCGACGAGGGGCACCCCGAGCCGCAGCGGCCGCAGGTCCACGGGCCCGTCGGACCTGGCCGCCAACCGGGTCGGGTGGATCCGCCGGTACCCGAGCCAGCCCACCGCCACCGCAGCCAGGCTGGGCAGCGCCAGGTGCGCGGCCACGTCGGCGACGCTCAGGTCGAGCTGCTCGGCGGCGATGAGCGTGGTGAGGTTCGAGATCGGCAGCACCGAGGAGGCGAAGGCGGCGAGCAGCAGCGGGATCAGTGCGAGCGGTACCGGGTCCGCCCCCGACCGCCGGGCCAGGCGCACGTAGAGCGGGGTCAGCAGGACGATGGTGGTGTCGAGGTTGAGCGCGATGGTCGTGGCCGCGGCGAGCACCCAGAGGGCGAGGACCGGGAGCTGCTCGTGCCGGGCCGCGAGCAGGCCGGCGACGGCGTCGAAGAACCCCAGCTCGTCGAGCAGCGCGGCCAGGGGCACGCCGACGAGCAGGAACGCCAGCGCCGGCGCGACCGCCGCGAGCGCATCACCGGCCTGGTCCATCGCCGCCATGGTGCCCGACGACCCCACCGATCAGTCCACCCGAGCCCCGCCCCCTCGAGCGAACTTCGTATGCGAGAGCGCCACCTGGGGCGCTGAGCCATACGAAGTTCCGCGAGGGGTGGGCGATGGGTCGGCGAGGGGTGGGCGATGGGTCGGGGAGGGTCGGGCCCCGTCGCCGTTCAGTCGCCGTCGGGGAGGTCGGGCCCCGTCGCCGTTCAGTCGCCGTCGGGGAGGTCGATGAAGTTGGGCTTGCGGCCTTCGGCGAAGGCGGCGAAGGCCTCGAGGTTGGCGGGGCTGCCGAGGAGCTCGACGAAGGCGTCGTTCTCGCGCTGGCGGGCCGCTTCGATCTGGGGGCGCAGCGGCTCGGTGATGACCCGCTTGCAGGCCACCAGGCTCGAGATCGGCAGGGCGGCGAGGTGCTCGGCGTGGGAGCGGGCGGCGTCCATCAGGTCGTCGGGCTCGGTGAGGCGCCACACCAGGCCCATCTCCTGGGCCTCCGTGGCGGAGATCCACTCGGAGCTGAGCAGCATCCAGGTGGCGTTCTGGCGGCCGACGAGCTGCGGGAAGAGCAGGCTCGAGGCGGCCTCCGGCGCGACGGCCAGGCTGGTGAAGGGGCACTTCAGCTTGGCGGCGGTGCTCATGAACACCAGGTCGGCGAAGCCGAGGATGGTGGCACCGATGCCCAGCCCGAGCCCGTTGACGGCGATGACGAGCGGCTTGGGGAACTCGGTCAGCGCGTCGATCAGGCCGAGGAACCCGTGCTCGCCCTCGACGAAGTTGTCGGGGTCCATCACCCGGGCCGCCATCTCCACCAGGTCGGTGCCGGCGCAGAACGCCCGGCCGGCACCGGTGAGCAGGACGACGGCGACGCCGGGATCGGCGGCCGCGTCGAGCAGCCCGTTCGTGAGGGCGTCGTAGAGCGCCTCGTTGCAGGCGTTGAGGGCGTCGGGCCGGTTGAGCGTGAGGGTCCGGACCCGGGCCTCGTCGTGGACGAGGACCGGCGGCGCCTGATCCTGCTCGGTGGTCATGGGGGGCTCCCGTCGTCGGTCAGATCTGACGACCCGTCAGATCTGCGACGCATGTTGCCCGCCCGGCGAGCGCCGTGCCACCCGGGGACTGCGCCGATCCCGCCGACCTGGGCCCAAAACGGCGAACGACCCGCCCGAGGGCGGGTCGTTCGGAGTTCCGGATCCGGGGATCAGGCGGGGCAGCCGCCACCCGGGATGGCCCGGCCGCTGAGGCGCCAGGGCGCCCAGCCGTCCTTGTAGGCCTTGTAGTTCTTGTCCGACAGCAGCTTGGCGGCCTCGGCGTTCTTGTACGGGTCCTTCATCTCGGAGAAGTCGTACCCGAGCTCGTTCTTGATCCACGTCTTGTGGAGCGGCATGAGCTGGAAGAGGCCCGTGGCCCCGCTGGAGCGGTTGACCGCATCCGGCTGCATCCCCGACTCGCGCTGAGCGATCTTCTCGGCGCACTTGGCGTTGGCGCCCCAGTGCTCCGCGATGGCGTCCTTGGCCATCATCTCGGGCGTACAAGCGGTGGTGGCGAAGGCGATGCCCACGATGGCCAGGAGGCCGATGGACAGGTGGATCGCCTTGCGGCTCCGGCGCACCTTCGACTGCGGCTCCGAGGGAACTGCGGTCTCGGTGAGGGCGGGGCTGGTCACGTTCTGGGGCTCCTTGATCGGCGGACCCGGTCCCACCGGAGTGGACGTCGCACCTCGTCGAGACGGGGGGACGCTGCGGGCGCTGCTCGGGATGGGATCCCAGGCCGGCGCACGCGACGGGCTTTCGGTCGGGCGACAGACTGTCGCATCCGTAACGGAAATGCAACACGAGCCACCTGGTTGTGACAATCGACCCGGACCGTTCACGCTTGGCCCCTCCGCCGTCACCCTCTGGTGAGACCCCGGTCACCCACCCGGACCAGGCGTTTCGCGAGACGGACGAGGGGGTCCCACCGCTCGAGGCTCCACGAGCCGCTTCTGACGGCGGGGCAGATCTTCTCGGCGGATGACGCCCGAACCGGCCGATCCGGCGGTCGAGGTGAGGGGCGTGCGGCCCGGACGCGCAGGACCCCGGCTCCGAGAGCCGGGGTCCTGTTCAGCGGAGAGGGTGGGATTTGAACCCACGGACGAGTTACCCCGTCACCTCCTTAGCAGGGAGGCCCGATCGACCAGACTCCGGCACCTCTCCGTGTTGCGTCCGAGATCGTACACAGCCGAGCACCCCCACCCCGCCTACGATGCCGAGCGGAGCGGTGGCAGAGCGGACGAATGCACCGGTCTTGAAAACCGGCGACCCGCAAGGGTCCGAGGGTTCGAATCCCTCCCGCTCCGCTCGACACCGACGCCCACCATGCCTTGCCAGGCAAGAAGGCACCTCAGGTAGGACCCCAAAATCGGAGTCCTAGCTCGACGCATCCGACGTGCTCGACGCAATCGCCGTGGAGGCGAACGAGCCGGGAAACGCGCGCAAGCTCCCACAGCTGCCGGCGGCCCACCTCCTGGCTCTGGTCGCCGAGGAAGGTCACCGGGCGCCCGTCGTCGACCCGCCGGAGGATCGCCTCGGCCAGGCTCACGCCGCGTGCTCCGGCTTGCGGGCCGCGCACACGGTGTAGCCCTTCTGGTCGCGCCAGGGACCTCGACCCGAGTCGAACCAGTCCCGGGCCGTCCCGGCGAGCCGCTCCATGACGGCCCGGCGATCCCCTGGCTCGTCCACGCCGAAGAAGGAGAGGACCGACGCGAAGTGACGGAGCAGCGGTTCCGCGTCGTCGAAGACCAGCGCGTTGTCGAACCTCGTGACCTCCACGCGGCCGAACACGGAGGCGACGGCGTCCGGGACGTTGGCCGAGCTCGCTCGAGCGCCGATGTCCGGCGGCACCTCGACCCCGCAGCTACGAGCGGCGTCGGTCACGGCCGACTTGAGCTTCGCCGATGAATCGCTGTTGTTGACCACCGCGGCGAACACGCCGCCGGGGACCAGCACCCGGTGGGACTCCTGCAGCGCCACCCGCAGATCGCGCACGTGGTACAGCATGTGACGGGCGGTGACCACATCGAACGTGGCGGACTCGAACGGCAGGTCACCGGCATCCCCGAGCACGGACTCGACCCCGGGCCCGGCCGCGGCCGCCACGGCGGCGGGCGATGAGTCCAGTGCCACGAGACGGCCGGAGTGTCCGCCTCCAGCCAGTCGTCGGACGAACTCGCCGGTGCCGCTGCCGACGTCGACCAGGTCGTCGTCGCCCCGGATCTCGATGCAGCCGAGGAGCGCGCCCTCGACGTCGTCTGGCTTCTCGCTGAACCGCCGGTGGGTCTCCATCCGGGTTCGGAGCGGCTCGAGGTCGAGGTAGTCGTCGATGCCGAGATCGCTCATGGGGAGTCCTCGTTTCGTCGTGGTGGGAGCGGTTGGTGGCGGCAGGGATCGTCGGAGATCTCGGGGACCGGAGCACACCCGCGTCCGACGCCTCGTGGCTCGGGCGTTCCCGATGTCCGCGGTCGAGCTGACGATCGCGCTGGCCGGCGGGATGTCCGGTGACAGCCGCGGGGAGTCCGGATCGGCGGCGAGGGCCCGCGAGAACCGAGGGTCCGACAGCACCTGACGGACGGCGTCGTACCCGGTCGCAAGCCACGCCTGGCCTCCGAGCGGCATCTCGACGACCAGCCGAAGGGTCCGATTCAGCACCGGTTGCATGCACGGACATCGCTGCTTCCGCCGAGAAACATGGTGCCAGGGTCGGGTCCGCTCGACCCCCGTTTCGCCGGAAGACGCCACCGTGACGCCGGCACCGTACCGACGTCGGCCGAGGCCGTCAACGAGTTCGACCTGGCCGTGTCGGATGCGGCGTTCGGCCAGCTTCGCAGCACCCTGCCACCGCTCGCCGGTGACGTCGAGGTCCTGTTCTCCTCGCCAGACATCCGAGCGATGTCGAACCTGTTCATCCGATCCGACGGGGTGGTGGTGACGTTCGGCGGCGGAGCCGACCAGGAGTTCATCGTGGGCGACCTCCGAACGGAATCGGTTCGCGAGATCGTCGACCGCCCCGCCGTGCGCACCGAATCGCTCCTGCCCTCGTTGGTCTTCGCGAGCGCCGAGGGAGACGGACGAGACGAGCGTGCGAGGCCGGCTCAGGTCGGCGTGGTGGGCCAGCCCGGTGGGGGTGGCGGTGGGGCGTAGCCGGGAGGCGGGTAGGACGGACCGGACGCGATGCCCTGGTGGCGGCGCTTGGCTCGGGAGCGGCGGACGAGCGAGATGATCAAGACGACGACGCCCACGAACACCAGGAAGGCGCCGCCGAGGACGCCCATGAGGATGAGCCACAGGCCCCGGGCCTGGACGGAGTCGCCCACGGCGATGCCGTCGTAGAGCTGGACGTCGTCGCCGCCGACGACCTCGACGGTGTAGGTGCCGGCCTGACCGGCCTCGAAGCGGCCGATGCGGGTGCCCCACCACCCGTCGGACTGGTACTCCTCGGACCCGCGCACGCGGGTGATGGCCACGGGTATGCCATCGGGATCCGTGATCGACAGCTCCACGTCGGGGACGGGCCCGCCGCTCGATGACGAGCTGAAGGACTTGGCGGCCGACTCCGAGACCTCGCGCTCGGCGTAGACCTTCACCGGGCCGGGCTCGGTGACCTCGATGGTGCCGCCCGACGCGACCGGCACCCGCTGCAGTTCCTCGACCCCGACGACGACCGAGCGGGCGCCGACGACGATGAGGGCGATCCCGCCGACGATGCCGAGGAGGATGAGGCCCAGCCCCACCCAGGTGCCCAGGCGGCCCGGGCGCCTCGCCGGGGCGGTCGGGGGAGGAGGTGGCGGCGCGGCGGGCTGGGACATCATCCGAGCAGTCTCGGCGACCGGCGGGCGTTCGCGTCGTCCCGCTCGCGAGCTCGGCGGCGGACCACCAGCCGCGCCAGGCCGACGACGACCCGTCCGGCACCCTTCGTGGCCCGACCCGCGGAGTCCGAGCCGGTGGAGGCGAGTGCACCGCTCCGCCTGCCGTCGGGGGCGCCGGTGCACTGCTGGGCCTGGGCCACCACGGCCGTGGTGGTGGGGATCGGGTCGGGCCGGTGCTGGGACGGGGTCGCCGGGCTCGACCACCCGTGCCGGCCGAGCACGCCGGCACCACCGCCACGACCGACCGCTCGAACACGCTCCGCACCGCTGTCCACATCTCCGGTCCCCTGCTCGATCCTGCGCCGTCTCCTCGTCGCTGAACCCCGCTGCGCGCCGGGTCTGACGCCGCAGTCCAGGTGCGGCACCCGGTTCGCGGACTTTTTCGATCCCGTCGAAAGGAAGCGGCGCGCTCGGCGCTCTTCACCCTTCGAGCGGCCCGAACGGGATCGAGGGAGGAGGAGCCGCATGCAGACCACCAGCATTCGCCGCGCGGCCCCCACCCTGGCCGCCGTGTCCCTCCTCGTCCTGCTCACCGGGTGCAAGGCCAGCGAGAAGGCCGTCGTCGACTCGGTCGAGACCAGCACCTGGATCAAGTGCGCGATGGGCCAGTCCTACGTGAACGAGTCCACCGACGAGAAGCCCACGCAGTTCGGCGCGGCCACGGAGGCGTGGAAGGACTACTACTGCGCCAACGAGGACGTCGGAGCGCTCTGGTGGAGCCGCCTCGAGGTGTCGGCCCGCAAGTACAACGGTTCGACGCTGTGCGACACGTCCTCGGTGGTGGCCACCACCACCCAGCGCAGCGTGTCGATCCAGGACAGTGCGGTGTGCGCGTCGGGCGGGTCGAGCCGCATCTGGGTCGCCGGCTTCCACGGCGCGGCGCGCTCGGGTAGCAGCACCATCCACCGCACCACGTCCCCCACGCCCGAGGTCACCTCCTACTAGGGGGAACGACATGAGCAGCCGTCGGACCAACATCGCCATCGGGGTCGTCGTCTTGGGCATCGCCGCAGGCAGCGCCGTCGCGGCCTCGGCCCAGGACGGCCGGCCCGCTGACGCGCCGCCGTCCGGCACCACGGACCTGACGTCGGACCAGCTCGAGGCCCTCGAGGCCATCCGGTCGGATCTGCCGATCCCGGTGCAGGACGAGACCGGGGAGCGGCGCGGCTACGTGCGCGACTCCGAGCTCACCGCCCGCGACGGGCGGGTGACCGAGCAGGTCCTGGCCGGGTTTCGGGAGCGCGCCGGTGCGGTCGATGAGGAGTACGACGAGCTCTACGAGGCGCTGCGGATCCTCGACCCGGTCGTCGTGGTCGATGCCGACGGGGCCACGGTCGGCTACTGGACCCACCACTTCAAGGAGCCCGAGGAGCTCGAGGCGCTCGCGCCCGAGGCCCGGGCCACGGTCGACCGCCTCCTCACGCAGGAGGCGGGCGGATGATCACCAGGCGGCGGAAGCAACGGCGACCCGGCGGGTGCGGAGGCCAGCGCGGCCTCCGCACCCGCCGGGGAGTGACGTCGCCCGGTCAGTCGCCCGTCTGCGTGGTGGTCGTGGTGGGGCGGGAGGCCAGCTCGGCCTCGTAGGCCGCGCGGTACTCGGCGAGGTCGAAGTCGGGGTCGTCGAACTCCTCGAGGGTGATCCACCCCGTCGACGGGCTCCACCACGCGATCTGCTTCGGCTCCTCGGCCTGGGGGTCGTCGACCACGGCGATGGGCTGGACGGCCTCGGCGTCGGCGCGCACCCAGCCGGTCCAGCAGTCCGGCGCACCGACCATCTTCCAGCCCTGGGGCCACTCCCGGGGCCAGTCGTCCTCGGTGAAGACCGGCCCGCAGGTCTCCATGCCGTCGACGCGCTCGTCGACCAGCGCGGCGAGCTCGGCGCTCGGCTCGAGCTCGGTGGTGGTCGTGGTCTGGTCCGTCGTGATGTTCTGGTGGTCGTCGCGGCCGGCCCAGACCACGATCGACCCGACGGCGGCGAGCAGGAGGACGGCGGCCGCGACGACGGCCCGGCCACGCGATCGCGGGGAGCGCGAGCGGCGCGACGGACGACGGAGGCCGTGGCCACCGTCGGGCACCGGCAGCAGCGCCGGCGCGCCGTCGTCGACGGCGGCGGCCTGGGCGTACAGGTCGTCGAGGACCGGACCGGCGGCGGCCAGCCGCTCGAGGAGCTGGTCGTCGTCGGGGGTCGGCGTGGGGGCGTCGTCCATCTAGGCCTCCTTCAGGTGGACTCGAAGGCGGTGGAGACCGCGGTGGACGAGGTTGTTGACGGTGGTGACCGGCACCTCCAGCAGGTCGGCGACCTCCTGGTAGGTGGCGCGGTGGGCGTGGACCATCACCACGGCCACGCGCTCGGCGTCGCTCAGCCCGCCGAGGCTCAAGAAGAGGTCCCGATCGGTGAGGTCGTTGCGCTCGATCATCGAGCGCGACGGGAACTTGGGCTTGCGGGTCCACCGGCGGTATCGCCGATGGCTGCTCTGGGCGACCCGCCAGAGGTAGCCAGCAGGGTTCGCCATGGTGCCCACCACCTCCCAGTCCGACCAGGCCCGCAGCATCGCATCCCCGTAGATGTCGGCACCGTCTTCGGGACCGTAGGCCGCGACCAGCGCCCGCTGGAGCCGCTTGCCTTCGTGCGCGGTGAACACGTCGAAGTCGCGCAGGGCGACCGACGGCTCCTCCGGCTGGCTGGCAGATGACATCGCTCGGTGAGACCCCGGGGAGAGTCGGTTCCTTTCAAGGATTCGAAAAAATGCCGCCGCCGTCAGCCGCCGAAGCCGAAGCGTACCGACCCCGGCCGACCCCGCAGACCGCGGCTGGCGGCCACTCGACCGCAGCGACGCGACGAATGCCGGTGGGCGGCGTCAGATCTGGGCGGCGGCGGGGCTTGTCTCCCCTTGGTCGCCGCACCATCCCCCCGGTGCGGCGGCCGCCGCACCTGGCCCGGTCGATCGCAATCCCGCAAGGTTTCGATCGGCCGGGCCGGACGACCTCAGGGCTCGTCGCCCTCCAACGGCCGATCGCCGTCGACGCGGTCCCGGTGGTCGTCGATGCGGCCCTCCCAACACGGCGGGTCGCCGCCGCACTCCTCGTCCGCGGGGCGCTCGGCCGGCCCGCTCACGACGCGCCGCCGATCCGCACGGTGGGGTTCGGGAGCGGCGCGGGCCGCACCACCCCCGACCGGCCGATGAGCTGGCGGCCGTGGACGTCGGCCACGTGGTGGGCCAGCGCCAGCGCCCGGTCGACGTTCGGGCCCGTCCACCCGAGCTCGACGGTGTCGTGGAAGAGCATGAGCCACCGGTCGAAGTGCGCCTGGGTGAAGGGGGCCTCGTCGTTGACCAGGGAGTGCTGCCGGTACGGGTTGCCCTGGTAGCCCTCCATCCCCAGGAGCGCCCGGCACCAGAAGCGGGTGAGCTTGGGCAGGTGCTCGTTCCAGTCGACCGCGGCGACGTCGTTGAACAGCGGTCCCAGCAGGTCGTCCTGGGCGACGTCCTGGTAGAAGCGCCGCACCATCTCCTCGATCTCCTCGGGCGAGTCGAGGTCGCGGGTGGGGGCCGGCCGGATCGGGCCGCCGCTCACCGCGGGCCTCCGGTCGAGGCGGGGGCGGCGGGGCCGCTCCGACGCTGGCTGCTCGATGCATCCACGCCATCGAGCCTACGGATGGCCTCGGAGATCGCCAGGGCCGAAGGTCCCGGGTCGCAGCTACTGCCCTTCGGCCACCAGCTCGAGCAGGGCCACGGTCTGGTCGTTGCCCGGTCCGGACAGCTCCGGGCTGGCGATCGTGGCGAAGGCGTAGGTGCCGTCGTCGAACTTGGCCACGGCCTTGGCCTCGCCCGCGGCCACCTCGAAGCCGTCGAGGGACTGCACGTCGGCTCCGGCCTCGTCGCTGATCGCGGTGAACGCCTCCTCGCCGGTGGCCTCGTCGTCGTAGGTGCCGACGGTGAGGGTCACGGTGGTCGGGCCGGTGTACTTGCCCATGACGCCGGCCTTCACCTTGCCGGTGAACTCGCAGGCATCGCTGGAGCCCTCGGCGGTGGCGGCCTCCTCGGCGTCGATCCCCTCGTCGGGGAACTCGTCCTTCACCTGGTCCAGGGACACCAGTTCGCACCCCGCGGCCGACGAGCCCTCGCTGAGGTCGGCATCGGACGCATCGCTCCCGCCGCTGCTCCCGCACCCGACGAGCAGCGAGCCCGCCAGCCCCACCGCCACGAACCCCGCTCGAAGCGATCGACCCATCTCTCGCACCCCCGTGTCTCGATCCGTGACCCGCGGCCCGGAGCGTATCGCCAGGTCAGCGTGCTGTCTGGACCACCTGCCGAGGTCCGGACCGGCCCTGCGGGAGCGCCTGCGACACTGGAGCCGTGACGGGCGGGCCCGACGACCACGAAGGGGACGGCGCCGGACCACGACGTCGTGGTCGAGGCGATCCGCGAGGTCGCGGCGACCGTGATCCTCCCGAGGTTCCGTGCCCTCGCCGACGGCGACGTGTCCGAGAAGGGGCCCGGCGACCTCGTGACCGTCGCCGACGTGGAGGCCGAGCGGGCGCTCACCCGGCGCCTCGCGGCCGCCTGGCCCGGGTCCGAGGTGATCGGCGAGGAAGCGGTCGCGGCGGACCCGTCGCTGCTCGCCGCGGCCGCGGGCCACGAGCGGGTCTGGGTCATCGACCCCATCGACGGCACCCGCAACTTCGTCGCCGGCTCGCCCGACTTCGCGGTGATGGTCGCCCAGGTGCAGGCCGGGCGCACCGTGGCGTCGTGGATCCACCACCCCGTGACCGGCGAGGTGTTCGCCGCCGAGCTCGGAGCAGGCGCGGCGGTCGACGGCCGCCCGATCCACCGGGCTCCGGCACCGTCCTCGCTGGCGGACCTGACCGGCACGGTCGTCACCGGCCTCCTCGACCCCGCCGCCGCCGACCGGGTGCAGGGCCGGGCCCAGGCGGTGGGGACGCTGCGACCCAACTCCCACGCCGCGGGCATCCAGTACCCACGGGTCCTGCTGGGCGAGCTGGACTTCGTCCTCTACTGGCGGACGCTCGTGTGGGACCACGCCGCGGGGGTCCTGCTGCTCCAGGAGGCCGGCGCGCACGGCGCCCGCCTCGACGGCACGGCCTACGAGCCGTGGAGCGACCGCCGCGGCCTGCTCCTCGCCGCCGACGAGCCCACCTTCGACCAGGTCGCGGCCCTGCTCGCGCCCGACGGTACGCCCTGAGCCGAGCGCGCCCGGCCCGGACGGTCAGGCAGGGGCGATGCGGCCGCGGATGTCGGCGAGCCAGGCGTCGGCGGCCTTGACCGCATCGGTCTGCGCCTCGCGGACGGCGGGACCGTGGTCGCCGGCGGCCGGGTAGCTGCCGAGGAACTTCACCTCGTGGCCCTTGGTGCGCAGCACCTTCAGGCAGTCGGCCACGACGTCGTCGGCCACGTGGCCCTCGAGGTCGATCAGGAAGCAGTAGTCCCCCAGGCCCTTCTTGGTGGGGCGGGACTGCAGGTTCGTGAGGTTGATGGACCGGGCGGCGAACTGCTGGAGGATGGCGAGCAGGCTGCCCGGAGCGTCCTCGTGCTGGAACACCACGATCGACGTCTTGTCGTGTCCGGTGGACGCCGGGAGGACCTCGCGTGCGACGGCGACGAAGCGGGTCTCGTTCTCCGGGTGGTCCTCGATCTCGCGGGCGATGACGTCGAGGCCGTAGATCGACGCCGCCAGCTCGTTGCCGATGGCGGCGATGTTGCGCTGGTCGCTCCGGCTGACCGCCTCGGCCGCCTCGGCGGTGGCGTTGTAGCTCTGGGCCACCGCCGTCGGCAGGTGCTCGTGGAGGAACTTCCAGCACTGGGCGGTGGCGACGGGGATCGACGCCACGAACTCGACGTCGGCCAGCGTGACCCCAGGCGGCGCCATGAGGTGCTGCTGGATGGGGATGACGACCTCGCGCTGGATGAGCAGGTCGACGTCGAAGGCCAGCGTGTCCGACGTGACGTTGACCGTGCCCTCGATGGAGTTCTCGATGGCGACGAACCCCAGGTCGACCTCGCCGTCCTCGGTGGCGCGCAGGACGTCGGCCATGGTGGCGTAGCGCACCCGCTCGTGGCCGGCGAGGTCCGGCTGCGTGAGCAGCGCCTGCTCGGCAAAGGTCCCGCGCGGCCCCAACAGGCCCACCCGCAAGGGGCGGGCGGCGTCGGACGGAGGGCTCGGCTGCGCCAGGTCGTTCACGACGGGCCAGGATAGGGGTGTGGACGAGGCCGCAATCCGACGATTGCTCGAGCAGGTCCGTGCGGGCGACACCTCCCCGGACGAGGCCGTCGACGCGCTCCGGCGCCTGCCCTACGCCGACCTGGGCTTCGCGACCGTCGACCACCACCGCCAGGTCCGCCAGGGGATGGCCGAGGCCATCTACGGGCCGGGCAAGACGCCGGACCAGGTGGCCCGCATCGCCGCCGAGCTGCTGGCCCGCTCGGACGAGGCAGCGGTCGTGCTCACCCGGGCCGACGCCGCCCAGATCCAGGCTGCGGTCGAGGCCAACCCGGGCGCCGACGTGCGCGGCACCACCGTCGTGTGGCGGCCGGTCGCCGAGCGTCCCGAACGGGTCGTGCTGCTCACCGCGGGCACGGCCGACCTGCCCGTCGCCGACGAGTGCGCCGCCACCCTCACCGCCCACGGGCTGCGCCCGGTGCGGATCACCGACGTGGGCGTCGCGGGCATCCACCGGCTCCTCGCCCGGACCGACGAGCTGATCGACGCCGACGCCGTCATCGTGATCGCCGGGATGGAGGGCGCCCTGGCCAGCGTGGTCGGCGGGCTCACCGGGGCCCCGGTCATCGCCGTGCCCACCAGCGTCGGGTACGGGGCCGGCCTCGAGGGCGTGACTGCGCTCCTCGGGATGCTGGCGTCGTGCGCCAACGGCATCACGGTCGTGGGCATCGACAACGGGTACGGCGCGGCCTGCGCGGTCGCCCGCCTGTTCGTGTCGCCCCAGGCCGAGCGCCGCGTCGGCGGCCCCACGCCCACGGCCGGGCGGTCCGCCTCGTGACCACGGCGTGGTTCCACTGCTTCTCCGGCATCGCCGGCGACATGGCGCTGGGTTCGCTGATCGACGCGGGCGCCGACCTCGACGGGGTCAAGGAGCTGCTCCGCCAGCTCCCCGTCACCGACTGGGAGCTCGAGGCCGAACCCGTCCTCCGCGGCGGCATCGCCGGCACCAAGGTCCACGTGCACGCCACCGACTCGACGGTGGTCCGCACCGCGGCGCACATCCAGGGGCTGGTGGCCGAGGCCCGGCTGCCCGACCGGGTCCAGCAGCGCGCGGCCGCCGTCTTCGAGGTGCTCGCCCAGGCCGAGGGCCGGCTCCACCGCCGTCCGCCGGACCAGGTCCACTTCCACGAGGTCGGGGGGATCGACGCCATCGTCGACGTGGTCGGCACCTGTGCGGCGCTGGAGCTGCTCGAGGTCGACACGGTCACGTGCTCGCCCGTCGCCGTGGGCCTCGGGATGGTCCGCGCCGCCCACGGCATCATCCCCAACCCTGCGCCTGCGGTGGTCGAGCTGCTGGCCGGCATCCCCACGAAGGGGGTCGACCTGTCCGTCGAGCTGACCACGCCCACCGGGGCCGCGCTGGTGGCGGCGCTGGCCACCACGTTCGGCGCCATCCCGGACATGACCATCACCGCCACCGGGTTCGGCGCCGGCACCAAGGAGCTCACGAACCGGCCCAACCTGACCCAGGTCGTGCTGGGCGGGCCCGCCGACCAGCCCGCCACCGACGGCCAGCCCGTGGTGCTGCTCGAGGCCAACGTCGACGACGTCACCGGCGAGGTCCTGGCCCACACCATCGGGGCCGTCCTCGCGGCCGGGGCCCACGACGCCTGGATCACCCCGATCGTGATGAAGAAGGGCCGGCCCGCCCACACCGTCCACGCCCTCGTCGACCCGGCGCTCGTGCCCCAGGTGATGGGCGTGCTCGCCGCGGAGACCGGGTCGCTCGGCGTGCGCGGCCACAGGCTCGAGCGCTGGCCGCTCCCCCGCCACCACGAACGCGTCGTCGTCGATGACCTCTCGGTACGGGTGAAGGTCAGCCCCGGGCGGGCCAAGGCCGAGTTCGACGACGCGGCCCACGTGGCCGAGCGCACGGGCCGGCCGGTCCGTGACGTGATCGCCGAGGTCGAGCGACGCTGGCGCGAGCAGCAGGATGCCGGCGGCGCCCCGCTCCACGCGGTCGAGGAGGTCGACGGGCCCGACGAGGTGCCGCCGCACGTGCACCACCACCCGCACGACCACCACCACGGGCACCCGTCGCAGGACCACGGCGAGGCGCAGCTCCACGAGGTGCCACCGCCCGACGATGACGGCGACCTGGCGTGACCTCATGACCCGGGAGATGGAGCGCACCGAGCTGATCGCCCGGGAGGGCATCCGCGACCTGCTCGGGCGCTACACCTGGGCCGGGGACTCCGGTCGCACCTCTGAGGTCGCCGACTGCTTCACCGCCGACGGCGTGCTCGACCTCGGCGACCACGGTGGCGTCCTCGACGGCCGGGACGCGATCACCGCCGAACTGGACGCGGTGGTGGCCCGCGCCGCGGCCGCCGCCGAGGCGCCCAGCCCGGTCAACCACCACGTGTCGAGCGTGTTCATCACCATGGCCGATCCGACCACGGCCACCGTGCGGTCGTACTTCGCCGTCCACACCGACCAGGGGCTCGACCACTGGGGCCGCTACCGCGACGACGTCGTCATGGACCCGATCGACGGTCACTGGCGCTTCGCCCGCCGTACCGTCCGCGTCACCGGCTTCGCGCCCGGTTCGCGCTTCGAGGCGCCATCCTGACCGGGTGATCCTGGTCGACCAGGCGATCTGGCCGGCCCACGGGCGGCGGTTCGCCCACCTCGTGAGCGATACGTCGTTCGACGAGCTCCACGCCTTCGCCGCCCAGCTCGGCCTGCCCGAGCGGGCGTTCCACCGCGACCACTACGACATCCCGGACGCCTGGGTCGAGCGAGCCATCGCCGCCGGCGCCACCGAGGTCGGCCCCCGAGAACTGGTCCGCCGCCTCCGCGAGTCCGGCCTCCGGCGTCCCAAGGTCCGCCGCCGCCCACCAACGCCGGACCCCCACCCGGAGTCCTGAGCTCCGACCTGCGCCAGATGTCGCATCGGTTGACATCGACGGCAAGTCGTTATACGAAGAGGTCGCATCCTCGAGGCCTCGCCTCCGGGATCGCTCCACCCCATGGGCGGCACGTCCGACCGGCATGTTCCAGACACCAGGGGAAGCGAACCCGTGCACCATCGCCGAACCACCAACCGCCAACGCGCCCGAACCCGTCGGATCCTCGGCCTCAGCGCCGTGAGCATCCTCGTCACGATCGGCGTCACCAGCTGCGACGGAGCCGTCGCCTGGAAGCTCGGTAAGACCCATGGCGCCATCATCGAACCCGTGGCTCGTCGGGCGAGCCTCGGCATCTACCGCGAGCCGAGCAGGGCGCTCTACAAGGCGTACAAGCGCAGCGGAACGAAAGCTGCGCAAGACATCCTGTGGGCCGTGGGCGAACCGCCGGTCGCCTCCATCAGCGTCGACGGCCTCAGCATCAGCACCGCCGTGCTGAACCGGAAGATGAAGGGCTACGTCTACGGCGATGCTGCCGACTTCCGGGGCGCGCTCATCGATGCGCACGTGGCGGACGACTGCCTTGCCCTGACCCTGATCTCACAGGGCCTCTACATCAAGAACTGGACCCACAAGGACGTGGGGTGCAGGACGGGGTCCACAGGATGACCCGGCGCGTCCGACTCGTCGTCTTGGTCACCGCGCTGGCAGTCGCCTCGACGATCGGCGCGTGCACCAAGGACGGACGAGGCTCCGATGAGTCCGCAGGATCGACCTCGGAGATGTGCGCGGTGACCGGCGTCCTCCGCGAGCACTTCCTCGATCGTCACGGGTTCGCGGATCTCGTCGACCTTCCGGCTTCCGACCCCGACGTCGAGGGTGCAGCGGCGGCGCTGTACCTGTTGCGCACCCGCTACGACGGGGATCTCGGTCCGTACGCACCGGCGATCGACCACTTGGCATCCATCGGCCGCGAGCAGGCAGCGAACCGGTCGGCCGATGCTCGTGCGAACGACCGGATCCGTGAGAGCGCCCGCAAGCTGGACCGCGACCTCGCGGCCGGCGCGTGTGAGTGAGCAGTCGGGTCAGGCGTCGAGGGCGCCGAGCTCGCGGGTGAGGTTTGCGATGGCTCGGACTCGACGGGCTGTCCGGTCGCCTTCGGGACCGGAGACGTAGAGGGCGGCCGCGGCACCGAGGAAGTGCTGGAGGACGGCGCCGCGGCCGGTGCGCCAGAGGTCGTCGGGGACGTGGGCGTACTCGGCTCGCACGTCCGCGGCGTAGCGGTCGTAGCGGTCGGGCGGCGAGGACAGGATCCAGAGGTCGGCGTCGACGAGCAGCGCGCCGGCCTCGTCGCCGGCATCGACCTCGTGGCCCGCCGTCAGGAGGATCAGGCGACCGACCTCCTCGACGGACGCTGCTCCCACCCCGGCGGCGGCGAGCTGTGCGGCCGCGAGCTCGGCGCTGGCCTCCTCGGACCCGCCCGATCCGGCGCGCACGTCGTACACGGCGTCGTGGAGCGCGGCGGCGAGGAGCACCGCATCCGGCGGCGTGCCGGCCAGTCGATCCAGCTCGGCGACGACCTCGGCCACGTGCTCGGCGGTGTGGTAGCGCCGGTGCGGTTCGGCGTGGCGCTCGACCAGGTCGGCGACGACGTCGTCGGCTCGGGCGCGGTCGCCGCCCGCCCGGACCAGCGCGTCGGCGAACCGGTCGGCCGGGATCACCAGGAGCCGTGGCTGCCGCCGCCACCGCCTCCGCCGACGCTGCCGGAGAAGCCGCCGCTCGAGAAGCTGCTGGATCCCGAGCTGCCCGACGACTGCGTGGGCTGGACGTGCGACGACGCGAACGCGCCCGCCATCGAGTGGACCATGAGCGGGCTGCTCGTCTCGATCTCGGCCCGCGGCACGCCGGCGCGCTCCATCGCGGCCTGCCACGCGTCGGCGGCGTCGAGCGCCACGGCCCACGCCGAGTACTGGCGGAGGAGGCCGTTCTTCCACGCCCACTCGACGTACTGGCCCTCGCTCTCCACCAGGAACCTTCGGAACGACGCGACCTGCAGCGCGTAGGCCGAGCCGTTGGCGGTGCGGCCGGGCCGCAGCGGGGCGTAGGCGACCCGGGCGACGATGTAGGGCAGCCCGAAGCCCACGAGGATCCCGGTGACGATCCCGCCGAGCACCCCGAGGAAGCTGAGCAGGACCGTGGCGGCGACGCCGGCCACGATCGCGAAGAACACGAGCGTGAAGAGCGTGGCGCAGCCGCCGGGCTTGCCCCGGCCGCGCTTGGGGGAGCCGACCGACCACCAGCCGCTGTTGGCGACCCACTCGTCCTGGAGCTCCTCGACCTTCGACCACGCCGAGGCGAACTGCGAGTCGTAGCCGTCGAGGTCGACGACCTCCCGGTTGCCGAACAGCTTGTCGAGCACCTTGGCGCTGACCGGGTCGATCTCGTGGGCCTTGGGGCCGCGGCTGAGGCGGGGCTTGCCGTCGTGCTGCTCGATGGCGAGGTGGTCGTTGGCGATGGCCCCGGAGAACCAGGCCGTGACCGACGACTGGTCGAGCTCCTCGGTGTAGGCCACCGCGCCCTGCCACGGCTCGATGCCCTTGGGCGGGGCGAACTCGATGGTGGTCATCTCGGCCAGCTCGGCATCGGTGACCTTGCGGGTGGTGCCGGGCCCGGGGCCGGCGACGCCGTGCGCAGCCTCGGCCGGGGCGACGCCCACGACCTCGTTCGAGCCCCGCCGGACCGACCAGATGTAGACGGCGGCGGCGGCCAGGATGCCCAGGCCCATCGTCCACAGCGCGGTGAGGGTGCGATCGTCGGCGCGGCGCTCGGGCAGCGGCGGCGCGGCGATGCCGCCATCGCCGGGGCCCCACTCGGTGACGTCGCCGGAGACGGTGATGCCGTTGCCCGGATCGAGGCGGTCGTGGGCCAGCCGCAGCGGCGCACCCTTCCCGAACGGGCAGGGGGTGTCGGAGCCGGCGGACCCGACGGTGCACTCCGGGTCCTCGAGGGAGATCCCGTCGAACACGACGGTCACGTCCTCGATCGGGATCTCGGAGTCGGCGCCGACCACGTCGAGCGAGAACGTCGGCGACGCGAACCGAGCCGTCGGCAAGACGTAGGAGATCGTGTAGCGGTGCTGGCCGGTGACGGTCTCGTCGGGGTCGCCGACGCGGATCTGCGTCGCCGACTCGCCGTTGAGGTAGGTGTCGTCGAGGTAGACGTTGTGCGGCGCGTCGGAGGACGACGCGGTGACGTCGGTGACCTGGCCGAAGTCGTTGGGCACCACCAGCACCGGCCCGTGCTTGGTCTCGGTGCCGAAGTCCTGGTCGATGGTCTCGGTGATGCGGACGCCGCTGTCGCCCTCGCCGGAGACGACCACCTGGAGCTGCTCGATCTTCTCGTCGTGGGCGTTCTCGCCGATGGTCCCGGTGAGGGCCAGGAAGCCCACCACGAGGATCGAGAGGACGACGACGAGGTGGGACCAGATCTTCACGCGCGACACGCGCACCAGTGTTGCCGCCCGACGGGGCGAGCAGGAGCTACGCCGAGGCGCAGGCCTTCCAGAACGCCCGGTAGCTCGGGTACACGTACTCGTCGGTGACCCACCCGCTGTCGACCAGCTCCTGGTGGTACGCGGGCAGGTTGCGCCAGGGCACGCCCATGTCGGTGTGGTGGGCGAGGTGCCAACCGGTGCGGTACGGCACGATCCAGAAGCGGGCCGACCAGCTCTGGCGGATGTGGTGCGTGGTGCGGCGGCGGTCCTTGCTGCGCTCCATGCCGCCGTGCTCGGCGATGGCCCGCAGGCGGTTGAGGACCCGCCAGACCGTCAGCCACGGACCGAGCCAGCACAGCGGGTAGAGCCACCAGTGGCCGGTGCCGATCCAGATCGCCGCCCAGATCACGACCTGCGTGGCCCAGATGCGGGCGACCACCGGCCGAGCCCCCTTCGACCTCCACGAGGTGAAGAGCGGCTTCAGGTTCTTCCACCCGGAGCTGCCCGTGGCGTCGCGCAGGAGCTTGCGGCGCCAGGAGGCGGCCGGGATCGGGTAGCCGGAGTAGAGCGGGATGTCGGGCTCGTGGGGTCCGAACTCGTCCTTGTGGTGGGCGAAGTGCACCCGGCGGTAGACGTCGAAGGGGACGAAGGCCGGGTAGTCGAGCAGCCAGCGCCCGACGAGGTCGTTGGCCTTCTTGTTGCGGAACAGCAGCCGGTGCGCGGCCTCGTGGCCGAAGATGGCGAGGCGGGCGAACACCGGGCCCATCAGGACGAACAGGGCCGCGTACCCGAGCGGGTGGTCGAGCCATGCGGCGACGCCGAAGAGGGCGGCGATCACGACCCAGAGCGAAGCGACCGTCACGGCGTTGCGCCAGCTGGCGATGTGGCGCAGCGGCTCGCGCACCGGGGGGAAGGCCATGCCGGTGGCGGACAGCCGGTCGGTGGGCAGCACATCGGGCAGCGCCGAGGCCGGCGGGACCATGCCGCCCGTGCGGAACGAGCGAGGGGCCGGGGTGCTGTCGTCGACGTCGCTGGTGGGGGCGGCCATGCCCCTATGTTACGTTCACGGCTCAGATGGCGTCCAGACGTAATACCCCTGCCGGGACCTCGATCCCCGATCGGCCTCGGCTCACCGCTCGCTCGGTGATCGCGTCGACGCTGCTCGGTGTGGAACCGCCCGAGCTGCCGACCCGCTCGCTCGTGGCCAGCGCCGAGCTCCTGGGCGTGAGCCCCGGGACGGCCCGCGTGGCCATGTCGCGCATGGTCGCCGCCGGCGAGCTCCAGACCACGAGCGAGGGCTACCGCCTGGCCGGCCACCTCCTCGCCCGCCAGGCCCGCCAGGCCCAGTCCCGCACCGGCACCCCGGCGGGGTGGTCCGGCGCGTGGCGCACGGTGCTGGTCCCGGGCGAGGCCCGCAGCGCCGCCGACCGTGCCGACCTGCGCCGGGCGATGACCGCGCTCCGCTACGGCGAGCTCCGCGACGGCGTCTGGCTCCGGCCCGACAACCTCCCCGCCGGCGCGCTCGACTCCGCCGAGGCGGTGGCCGCCGACCAGGCCATCGCGCTCGTCGGCCCGCTCGACCCGGCAGTGGATCCGTCGGTGCTCGCCCGCTCGCTCTGGGACCTCGACGGCTGGGCCGAGACGGCAGCCGCGCTGCTCGAGGAGCTCGATCCGCTCCAGCAGCGGCTCGATGACGACGACGCCACCGCCCTGGCGGACGGCTTCGTCGCGTCCGCCGCGGTGCTCCGCCACCTCCAGGCCGATCCCCTCCTCCCGACCGCGCTGCTCCCGGCGGACTGGCCCGGCGCCGGCCTCCGTGCGAGCGAAGACCGCTTCGACCTGGCCTTCAAGGCGGTGCTGCGCCGGTGGTTGCTGGCCCGCCGCTGAACGGGCTGGCGGATATCCGACCTCGTGACAGCGAGATCAGTAGTGTGCCGGGCCACATGACACCCCGCCGGCTGCTCCCCGCCCCTCGTGTGCCTGCGCTGCTGGCACTGCTGGCGCTGGTCTTCCTCGGCACTGCGTGGGTGGCGACGCCGGCCGGCGCCCAGTCCGAGGCCGACGCCGCCCGGTGCGCGTTCACCAAGCCCGAGGCCATCGAGGCGAACGGCGGACCCCTCGGCCAGTCCATCTGGGGCCGCCTCTGCCAGGTCACCGACGGCAAGCCCACGTTCCCCGAGGGCGTGGCCATCACCGTGAGCCAGAACGGCGAGGAGGTCGCCACCGGCACCACCGACGACGGCGGCATCTTCGTCGTCGAGATCCCCGGCAACGGCACCTACCAGGTCACGCTCGACACCAAGACCCTCCCGAAGGGCTTCGCCCTCACCGACGAGGACCGGGCCACGCTCGACAACGTCAACGTGAACCTGGGCGACCAGCAGGTCACGTTCCGCCTCGGCGAGGACACCCGCGGCAGCCGCGACCTCCAGGACTACCTGACCACCGCGGCGAAGGGCCTGCGCCTCGGCCTCATCCTGGCCGTCGCCGCCGTGGGCCTGTCGCTCGTCTACGGCGTCACCGGACTCATCAACTTCGCCCACGCCGAGCTGGTCACGTTCGGCGCCATCGTGGCGTTCGTCCTCAACGACGCCGGCATGCCGTTCTGGCTGTGCATCCCGTTCGCCATCGCCGCCGGCTGCCTCGCCGGCTACGCCAACGACCGCCTCCTGTGGCGGCCCCTGCGGAAGCGCAACATGGCGATGGTCTCCCAGATGGTGGTGTCGATCGGCCTGTCGATCGCGCTCCGCAACATCTTCCTCATCGGGTTCGGCCCCAACAGCAAGCGGTACACCGCAGCATCGGGCCAGCGGGAGAAGGACTTCGGCCTGGTGCGCCTCACGCCCAACGACCTCATCATCATGGGCATCTGCGTCGTCGTGCTGGTCCTCGTGACGCTCATTCTCCGCAAGACCCGGCTCGGCACCGCGATCCGTGCCACCGCCGACAACCCGGACCTGGCGGCGTCGTCGGGCATCGGGGTCAACAAGATCATCGCCATCGTGTGGATCATCTGCGGCGGCATGGCCGCGCTGGGCGGGATCATGTACGGCCTGTCGGTCACGGTCACGTCCGACATGGGCTTCATCCTGCTGCTGTCGATGTTCGCCGCCGTCGTGCTCGGCGGCCTCGGCAACGCCTACGGCGCCCTGTTCGGCGCCATCATCCTCGGCGTCATGCAGGAGACCTCGGGCCTGTTCGTCGACACCGCCTACAAGTTCGTGGTCGCCCTCGCCGTGCTCATCGTGGTGCTGCTGGTGCGGCCGCAGGGCCTGCTCGGGACGAAGGAGCGGTTCGGATGAGCTGGCTCGGCGTCTTCCTCCTGGCCCTCCAGACGGCCCTCGGCTTCCCGGCCGCGTCGTACGCGCTCGCCGCCACCGGCCTGAACCTGCAGTTCGGCTACACCGGCCTGTCCAACTTCGGCATGGTCGCCTTCTTGATGATGGGCGCCTACGGCATGGCCATCTCGGCCGACCGGGGCTGGGGCATCTGGGTCGGCTTCGCGCTCGGCATCACCGCGGCCGTCGTCCTCGCCCTGCTCCTCGGCATCCCGACGCTGCGGTTGCGAGCCGACTACCTGTCCGTGGTCACCATCGCCACCGCAGAGATCCTGCGCCTCGTCATCGCGGCGCGCCCCAGCGCCGAGCTCACCGGTGCCGCCCGGGGCATCGGCGGCCTGAGCAGCGAGCTCGGGTTCTTCCGACCGAACTTCATCCCCGAGGGCTCGTACGGCTTCGGCGACGACTTCGTGTTCAACAGCCGCCAGCTGTGGTCGATGCTCGTCTGCTGGAGCCTCGTCCTGCTGTCGACGCTGCTCATCCGCACCTGGGTCCGCAGCCCGTGGGGCCGCGTCCTCCGGGCGATCCGCGAAGACGAGGACGCCGCCCGCTCCCTGGGCAAGAACGTCGTGATCTACAAGCTCCAGTCGTTCGTGATCGGCGGCGTGATCGGCTCGCTGGCCGGGGCGATGATGGCGCTCGACTCGGGCTCGGTCGGCCCCGCCCGCTGGATCGCACCGCTCACCTTCGCCCTCTACACCGTGGTCATCCTCGGCGGGGCCGGCACCGTGTGGGGCCCGATCGTCGGTGCGGTCGTCTACTGGTTCGTGCTCGACTTCGCCGACGGCGCCCTCAACAACCTCTGGTTCGAGGTGAGCGACACCACGTCCGGCGCCTTCCGCCTCACGCTCATGGGCATCGGGCTGATGCTGCTCATGGTCTTCCGGCCGCAGGGCATCCTCGGCAACAAGAAGGAGGCGTTCGCCGTTGGACGCTGACGCCACCACGGCCGACCCCTTCGCCGACGTCGCCCCCACGCCGGGCGTCGCCAAGCCGGACCCGATCCTCGTCGCGGACGGCGTGCAGCGCCGCTACGGCGGCCTCACCGCGGTGGACGTCGCCCACCTCGAGCTCCAGCGCGGCGTCATCACCTCGCTGATCGGCCCCAACGGCGCCGGCAAGACCACCTTCTTCAACCTGCTCACCGGGTTCGACAAGGCCAACGCCGGCACCTGGACGTTCGAGGGCGAGAAGGCCAACGGCGTCCGGCCCCACCACCTCGCCCGACGGGGCATGGTCCGCACGTTCCAGCTCACCAAGGCGCTCGGGCGCATGACCGTGCTCGACAACATGCTGCTGGCCGGGCGGGACCAGACCGGCGAGTCCGCGCTCAAGTCCCTCGTGAAGCCGCTGTGGCGCGACGAGGAGGCGGCCAACGTCGAGCGGGCGCACGAGCTGCTCGTCCGGTTCAAGCTCGACGCCCTCGCCGACGAGTACGCGGCCGGCCTGTCCGGCGGTCAGCGCAAGCTGCTGGAGATGGCCCGTGCCCTCATGACCGACCCCACGCTCGTCATGCTCGATGAGCCCATGGCCGGCGTGAACCCCGCCCTCACGCAGAGCCTGCTCGGCCACGTCACCGCCCTGCGCGACGAGGGCATGTCCGTCCTGTTCGTCGAGCACGACATGGACGTGATCATGACCATCAGCGACTGGGTCGTCTGCATGGCCGAGGGGACGATCATCGCCGAGGGCCGCCCGGCCGACATCGCCGGCAACGACGCCGTCATCGAGGCGTACCTCGGCATCGACCACGGCAACACGACCACCGGGGAGATCCGGTGACCGACGCGACCGAGCCCACCGGACCGACCGAGCCCGTGGCCGATGACCCCACGGCCGCGGCCCCGCTCCCGCCCGACGCGGTCGACCACCTAGACCACCCCGAGACCGACCGCCCGGTGCTGATGACCGCGACGGACCTGGTGGCCGGCTACCTGCCCGGCGTCGACATCTTGAACGGGGCGTCCCTCGAGCTCCGCCAGGGCGAGCTCGTCGGCATCATCGGCCCCAACGGCGCCGGCAAGTCCACGCTCATCAAGACGCTGTTCGGCCTGGTCCCCGTGCGCAGCGGCACCGTCGTCCTCGACGGTGAGGACATCACGTCGAAGCCGGCGCACGAGCTGGTGGCGCAGGGCGTGGGGTACGTCCCCCAGACCAAGAACGTGTTCCCCTCGCTCACCATCGAGGAGAACCTGCGCATGGGGATCTTCCTGGACCCCGCCCGCTTCGACGAGCGGTTCGAGCGGGTCGTGTCCCTGTTCCCGCTGCTCGCCGACCGCAAGAAGGAGCGCGCCGGCCTCCTGTCCGGCGGCCAGCGCCAGATGGTGGCGATGGGCCGTGCGCTCATGACCGACCCATCGGTGCTCCTGCTCGACGAGCCGTCCGCCGGCCTCTCCCCCATCAACCAGGACGAGGTGTTCGCCCGCATCGACGAGGTGAAGCGGGCCGGCGTGTCCGTGGTCATGGTCGAGCAGAACGCCCGCAAGTGCCTCCAGATCGCAGACGTGGCCTTCGTCCTCGACCAGGGCCGCAACGCCTACACCGGCACGGGCCGCGAGCTGCTCGACGACCCCACGGTCATCGAGCTCTACCTCGGCACCCTCGCCCGGGATCTCTGAGCCCGACGCGGTCGCGGAGGTACGCTCCCACCCGTCGGGTGCGGGCCCCGGTGGAACATCACCGAGCGGAGGCGAGCACGTTGCACATCCACCACGCACGTCGAGATGCGGGGCGGTCCACCCGCACCGCAGCGGATCAGGGGTAACCCGTGCCCGGATCCGCCGAACGCAGCCGGGAGGACCACGTCGCCGCGGCCACCGCAGCACTCGTCCGCTACGGCCCGCTGAACGAGGGCCAGCGCCTGCCCGCCGCGATGGTCAGCAGGATGACCGGGCTCAGCCGCAGCACGCTGTACCAGCGGTGGGGGTCGATGGCCGAGCTGAGCCACGCGCTCCTGGACTACGCCGCGTGCGAGCGCGAAGGGTGGCGCGAACGGCTCATCGCCACGCCGCCCGAGCAGCCCATCGGCCCCTCGGTCGATGCCGCCGTCGCCGGCGAGTGCGCCGACATGGCCATCCAGTCCCGGACCAACGCCGCCGGGCTCCCCGTCGGCCACCCGCAGCGTGAGCGCGCCGCCGCGGCCGAGCGCGACGGCTTCGCCCGGCTCGGCCAGTGGCTGGCGGCCCACCTCGCCGCGCACGGCCGCAGCCCGGCCGCTCCCGGCGCCGAAGGTGCGCCGCCGACCCCGCTCGACCCCGCGGACCTGGCCATCGTGTTCTCCTCGCTCGTCGAGGGCGACCTGCTGCGCATCGGCCTGGGCAACCGGTGGCAGGAGCCCGCAGCACCGGATCCGGGCACCGGGCTCCGCGCCGGCCGACTGCTCGAGCAGCTGTCCCGACCGGACCCCACGGCGGCGGTCGAGCGGCCCGGACCCCCGCCTCCGCCGACGTTCGAGGCACGAGACGTCGAGGTGTTCGAGGCACTGATCGACGGGCTCCGCGGCACCCCCGCCGGGTCGGCCGGCGGCCCGCCCGTGGTGAGGATGGTGGACCTGGCCCGGCTGGCCCGCCAGCTCGGCGTCTCCGAGCGCCGGCTCTACGCGCTGTGGCCGACCCCCACCGACCTGAACCTCGACCTGGCCCGCCACCAGTACGCCACGGGCCGAGCGGAGGTCGACCGCCGGATGCTCGAGGTCGTCTCCACCGCCATCCGCCAAGAGGGCGGCATCTACATCGACCTGTTCATCTCGGTCATGCAGGAGACCGCCGAGATCACCAAGGAGGACGCGGCCACCGGGATCATGGCGTGCACCTTCGCGACGCGAGATCCGCTCGTCGCCGAGTTGGCGTCCACGGCGATGGAGGATTGGCGCCAGGCGGTGAAGATGATGCTGGTGGTGATCCTCCAGTCGATCGGGTACCACCTCGCCCCGGGTGTCGAGCCCGACCCCTACACCGACGCCGTGTTCTCCGGGGTCATCGGGTCGGTCCGCAGCGCGCTCCTCCACACCGGCCTGCTCGATCGCACCGTGCCCTACCGCGGCGTCGAGCGGCCGCTCCTGGCCGCCGGTCTCGACTCCCTGTTCCGGTCGCTGACCAAGATCTGCACCCACGACCACTGACCCCCGGTGCTCCCGGACGCCGGCCGCGAGCACCGGTACGATCCGCCGGACGGGAACCCCGAGGGACGGGATGCCAGCGCGATGCCAGACCCTCGACGCGACCACCAGGAGCGGGCCGCTGCCGCGTTCGACGTGGACGCGCGGTCGCCCCGGCGCCTGCGCCTCTCCGTGTCCGAGGCCGCTCGTGCCACCCACGCGCCGCGCTCCTACTTCTACGAGTACTGGCCGTCGACGGTCGCGCTGGGCGAGGACCTGGCCCTCCTCCGGGCGACCTCGACGGAGAGCTGGCAGGAGCAGGTCCGCGCCGGATCGCACGACGACGTGTTCCGCGCCCTCGCCGAGGTCCTGCGCGCCGACGGCGCCTCCGCTGGAACCGCCCTGCGGTGCGTGCTGTCGGCAGGCCCGGCCGACAGCACCGCCCGCGCCCGGCTCCGGGCTTGGGACGCACGCTGGCTGATCTGGTTGGCCGGGCAGCTGCGCGCCCAGCTCGGCGACCGGCCCGGGGTGCCGTGGACCGGCGCCGCGCTCCTCACCACCGCCCTCGTGGAGGGCACGCTCCTCGTCCGCGGCCCGCGGACCGGCGGAGCGGTGGCCGGCTTCGACGCCGCGTTCGCCGAGCAGGTCGCCGACACGGCTGCCCGAGCCACCGCCCGCTTCGCCGAGCAGGTGACCGGCCCGGACCTCCCAGGCGAAGCCCGCGGCTCCGATGACGACGTCCTGCCCGCCGGCGCCACCCGGCTGCTGGCGCGGGTGGCCGGGGCCGTCGAGCGTGGCACGCTGGACCTCCACCCCGACGACCACCGACTGATCAGCCCAGCCGAGCTCGCCGAGGGCCTGGGCGTGTCCACGCGGTGGGTCCACCGCTGCTGGCCCACCCCGGCCGCTCTCAACGCCGACCTCTTCGACGAGGGCCTTCGCCGCCTCACCGCCGCCGTCGACCGCTCGACCCGCGACGCCTTCGAGGCATCGACCGCCGCCGGAGGCACCCCACCGGACCGAACCCGCTCCCGGACGGAGGACGGCGGCGGCCTCGACCGCCTCCCCGAACCGCTCGCCGTCCTCGGCATGGCCGACCGCCTCGAACGCGCCGACCTCGTCGCCCGGCACGGACCGGCGATCCACGCGTGGGCCGCCGCCAACGAGATCCAGACCGCCGCGCTCCTCCACACGGCAGGCGACCACCTGCTGCCTCCGCTCACGATGGTCGATGCCGCCGACCTCGCCGCCGGCGCCGCCCTGGGCGGGTCGCGCCTCCTCGCCGCCGACCCGAGGCTGGCGGATGCCCGCTGCACCCACCTCGGAGAGGACGCCAGCCTGCTGGCGGTGGTCGCCGAGCTCACGCACCTCGCTCGCGTCCGCCCGACGACCCGCCCGCCCTCCGACCCGCCGGGCTCAGCCGGACCGGAGCGCTCCTCGGCCTGACGGCATCGGTGCCGCTGCACCGGCAACCACGGCGGCCGCGCCGACGAGCTGGTCCAGGGGCTGGGCCGCGCCCCACAGGAACCCCTGGCCGAGCGCGACGCCCGCGGCCTGGACCAGGAGCCGGTCGCCCGGCCGCTCGATCCCCTCGGCCAGCACGTCCAGCCCGAGCGAGGCGACGAACGCCACCGTGGCCAGCAGGACGGACGCCTCGTCGACCGAGCACGACACGAGGAGCGACCGGTCGAGCTTGACCAGGGTGAGCGGGAGCGAGCGGAGCTGGGCGAGGCTCGACCAGCCCGACCCGAAGTCGTCCATCGCCAGCTGCACGCCGAGGTCGGCAATGGCCTGCAGGGAGCGGACGGCGAGGGGATCGGGGACCAGGCGCTCGGAGACCTCGATGCAGAGCCGCTCGGGGGCGAGCCCGGTCTCGCGGAGGACGGCCTCGATCTGGCCCGGGGTCTCGGGGTGCACGGTCGCGGGTGCATCGAGGTTGACCGACACCCACCAGCCCTCCCGCTCGGGTACGCCGCCGGCGAAGTCCGCGCACGCCTGCCGGAGGATGCGCTCGGTGATCGCCGGCATCAGCCCGGTGGCGGCGGCGAGCGCGAGGAACCGTTCGGGACCGGCCAGCTCGGCGCCGCTGCCGTCCCAGCAGGCGAGCGCCTCGGCCCCGACGATCCGGCCCGAGCGCAGGTCGACGATGGGCTGGTAGCGGGCAACGACCTCGCCCCCGCGCACCGCTGAGGCGAGGCGGCGGTCGAGCGCGTCGGCGCACCGCTCGCGGCGGAGGTCGGGCAGGTGCACAAGGAGGTCCGGTTGCTCGATCCGACCGAGCAGGACGCGGTGCTCCAGCTGGCGCAGGAGCGTCTCACCCTCGTGCGCCCGCCACTCCCGACCGCACGCGCCCGTGGTGGCCACGTGGCCCGTGAGCCGCAGGTCGAGCCCCTGGACGCGCACGGGTCGGTCGAGCAGCCCCAACAGGCGCGCGCCCCACCGAGCGCGTCCGTCCGGGCGGCCGGCGACCCGGACCGGCCGGACGACCACGACGGTCTCCGGGTCGGTGCAGGCGGCGATCGCATCCGGGCCGCCACCTGCGGCCAGCCGGTCGCGCGCCGCGTCGACGGCGGCACCCGCGACCTGGGTGCCCAACCGGGACGCCAGGCCCTCGGCCTGGCTCAGCAGCACGACCGCGACGTCGACGTCGTCGCCTCGGTGGGTCAGGTGGCGTTCGATCCACGCCACGAGCTTCGCCCGGTCGGTCTCGTGCTCCTCCCGCATGACCCGACAACGCGCGACCGCCCCGAACATGACGCGGACACGGCACTCGCACGGCCCGGGATCGCGGCGTGAGCGCCACAGAGATACCCAGGTCAGGGGCCAAAACCTGACAGATGGTGAACATCGGTGTTCAGAGGCTGGCCGTTGTGGGACGGGCAAGACGTCCAGACAATCGGGCTCCTTCCCCCACCCCAGGACGCCCCATGGAACCAACCCCTGCCACCGAGGTCCTCGGTCGCCCGGCGCCTCGCCGCCCCCGCCCCTCGCCCGTCGGCGACTGGACCGACGAGGAACTGCTCTTGCTGGTGCGCAGCGGCGACGCGCCGGCGTACGGCGAGATCTACCGCCGGTACGAGCCCGAGATCCGACGCTTCGCCACATCGCTCCTCGGCCGTCGCCACCTCGACGACGTGCCCGACGTGGTGGCCGACGCGTTCACCCGGGTCCTCCAGGCCATCGAGAACGGCAACGGGCCGGTCGACCACCCCGGCCGCTACCTCATGGCCACGGTGCGCACCACGGTGATCGCCGCCGCTCGTCAGCGCAACGCGCAGGTCGCCACCGCCCAGCGGGTGGGACGAGATCGCACCGCCACCGCCCAAGAGCCGCCGTGGCCGGGCGATCGGCCCGAGGTGCTGCAGGCGCTCGACCGCCTGCCGCTCCGCATGCGCCAGGTCTTGTGGGCCACCGTCGTCGAGGGCCGGGATCACGGCGAGCTGGGCGAGCACCTCGGTCTCAGCCGCAACGCCGTCGCCGCCCTCGCCTACCGGCACCGCCGCGCCCTGCGCCGCGCCTACCTCGAGATGCACGCGCAGCAGCCCGCCTGACCGGGCCCGAGACGCGAGAGGGGCGGGACCTCGCGGCCCCGCCCCTCATCGAGCGTCGATCAGATCGGTCGGGCTAGGAGCCGACGACGACCTGCTCGTCCACCTCGTAGGTGCCGTCGTCGATGAACGTGTACACGTCGTACGAGCCGGCGCTCGGCTCACCGAACTCGGAGAAGTCGAGCGCACCCGACGCACCGTCGTAGTCGATGTCCTTGTCCTCCTTGAGGAGGGCGAGGCAGTCGGCGTAGGTGTTGCACTTCTCGGCATCGTCGCCCTCGCCGTTGGAGACGTTGACCATCTCCTTGGCGATGTCGAACGGTGCGTCCGACTGGGACTTCTCCGCCGCCAGGGCGAAGAGGATGACGCAGTCGTAGGACTGAGCCGAGTAGATCGGCGACTCGACGTCGGGAGCGAAGGCCTTGAAGGCGTCCGGGAAGAACGACGCGCCGTCCTCGGGGGCCGCCGAAGCGGCGGTGCCGCGGATGCCGGCGGTCGAGGCCGGGTCGGCCTTGTCGACGAGCTCGTAGAGGTCGTTGGCCTGGAGGCCGTCGGTGACGTACAGCGGGACGTCGGACGGACCGGCACCCTGCTTGATCATCTCGGCGATGACCTTGCCGCCGTCCTCCGGGTAGCCGACCAGGACCACGGCGTCGGGCTTGGAGCTGACGATGGTCTCGACCTCGGCGTCGAACGACGTGCCGTCCGCCTCGTAGGTGACGTTCTCGACGATCTTGGCGCCGTTGTCGGTCAGGGCCGGGTCGAGGAACTCGACGAAGCCGGTGCCGTAGTCGGTGTTCTGGGCGATGATCGCCACGTTCTGGTGACCGTCATCGGACACGACCTTGGCCAGGGCCTGCGCCTGCAGGTTGTCCGGCGGAGCCGTGCGGAAGTAGAGGCCCTCGTCCTCCCAGGTGGTGAGGTCGCTGCCCGTGTTCGACGGCGAGCACTGCGCGGTGCCCGACGACACGATGCGGTCGATGACCGACTTCGTGGTGCCCGAGGAGGCGGCACCGAGGATGGCGTCGACCTTCTCGTTGTTGATCAGCTCGTCGGTGGAGGTCGCCGCGAGGTCGTCGTCGCCGCCGCCGCCGTCGTCCTTCACGACCATGGTGACGTCCTTGCCCATGACGCCGCCGGCCTCGTTGATGTCGGCGATGGCCATCTGGCCGCCCTGGATCATGGGCGGGCCGAGGAAGTCGAGGTTGCCCGACTGCGGGAGGATCGCGCCCAGCTCGAGCGTGCCGTTCCCCTCGGTGCGGCCCCCGTTCTTGTCGGCCGGCGTGGCGGTCACCGTGGTGCTGTCCGCCGCAGTGGTCGTGGTCTTCTCGGAGCTGGTGTCCTTGGACCCATCCGACCCGTCGCCGCTGTCGCTGCTGCAGGCGGCCAGGATCAGGGCCAACCCCGCAGCGACGGCACCGAGCCGTGCTGCCCTACTGGTCGTTCGCATTCCGTTTCCCCTTCGTTTGCGATTGGACGCGGGGGGAAACCTAGGGCGCCGCCGACGGCGGCGCTCGCGATCCCCCGTGCGGGGGACGGGAGAGGCCGGGGCCCCGCAGCCGGCACCTCGCCGTACGATGCGGCCATGGCCGACACCTCCCGCGTCTACTTCCGCCAGATCCTCGCCGGCATGGACATCGCCGAGAGCGATCCCGTCGCCCAGCAGATGGTCAACTTCGTCTACCTGATCGGCGACCGGGAGACCGGCGAAGCCGTCGTGGTCGACCCGGCGTACGACCCGCAGGCGATCCTCGACATCGTCGAGGCCGACGGCATGAAGCTCACCGGCGCCCTCGGCACCCACTTCCACGCCGATCACGTGGGCGGCAACCTCATGGGCCACCCCATCGTCGGCATCGCCGAGCTGCTGGACCTGGTCCAGGTCCCGATCCACCTCAACAGCCACGAGGTCGACTGGGTGGCCCGCACCACCGGCGTCACCGCCCCGCACCTCGTCGGCCACGACAGCGGCGACACGGTGATGGTGGGCGAGATCCCGATCACGCTCATCCACACGCCCGGCCACACGCCGGGCAGCCAGTGCTTCCTGGTGGACCAGAAGCTGGTGGCAGGCGACACGCTGTTCCTCAACGGGTGCGGCCGCACCGACCTGCCCGGCAGCGATCCCGAGCAGATGTACTACTCGCTCACCCAGCGCCTCGGTCAGGTCCCCGACGAGGCCGTCCTCTACCCGGGCCACCTCTACAGCGAGAAGCCCTACGCCTCGATGGCCGAGACCCGCAGCCGCAACGTCGTCTTCCGCCCCGGAAGCCTCGACCAGTGGCTCACGATGTTCAGCTGAAACCGGACATCGCACCGCTCCCGGCCGAAGTTGGTGTGGGAGTGCGCGTATATCGCGCACTTCCACACCAACTTCGATCGGGGCGGGACGGACGGTGAGACGCGGGACGGACGGTGAGACGCGGGACGACCGAAACCGAGTCCGCTAGTCGCCGGGGCCGGCGGCGACGAGCTCGCCTTCGGGATCGTCGTCGTCGACGTGGAAGGGCACGCTGGTGACGACCGTGTTGGGGCGGTTGCGGAGGCGGGTGCGGAGCACCAGCGCGCTCTGGTTGTGCAGCAGCTGCTGCCACCAGTGCTCGAGCGCGAACTCGGGGACGATCACCGTCACGAAGTCGTCGCCGTGGGCGGCGTCGAGCTCGTCGATGAAGCTCAGGATCGGGCGCGACAGCTCGCGGTAGGGCGAGTACAGCTCGCGGAGCTCCACGGGGATCTCGTGATCCTCCCACTGCTTCGTGATGCGCTCCTGCTCCTCGGGCGTCGACACCACGGTGACGGCGACGAGACGATCCGGGTTGAGCGAACGGGCGTAGGCGATGGCCGTGAGCGAGCCCTTGGTGACCTTGCCGACCAGCACGACGACCGTGTTGGTGCGGCGGCGGACCTTCTCGCCGGGGCGAGCGGCCATGCGCTTGTCGATCTTGGCGTAGTGGCGGTGGATCCGCAGGAAGAACATCACGATGATCGGGATCACCACGACCGGGATCCAGGCGCCGATCGTGAACTTCGAGATGACGACCACGGCGAGCACGACGGTGGTGGCGACGCAGCCGATGGCGTTGATGACCAGCCCCCGCCGCCAGTGCTCCTCGCGGAGGCTGAGGTGGTGCTTGATCATGCCGAACTGGCTGAGGGAGAAGCCGGTGAACACGCCGACCGCGTAGAGCGGGATCAGGGCGCTGACCTCGGCCTTGAAGACGATGATCAGGATCGCGGCCATGCCCGAGAGGGCGAGGATGCCGTTCGAGAACACGAGTCGGTCGCCTCGGTTGGCGAGCTGCCGAGGCAGGTAGCCGTCGCGGGCGATCAGCGAGCTGAGCCGGGGGAAGTCGGCGTAGGCGGTGTTCGCGGCCATGACCAAGATGGCGAACGTGGCGAACTGGAGGCCGTAGAAGAAGAAGTTGTGGCCGCCGAAGACGCCGACCGCCATCTGGGCGAGGACGGTCTGGCCGCCCTCGTCGACCACCGGCTTCATGTGGTGGGCGAGCGTCGAGATCCCGAGGAAGCCGATCGCCAGGATGCCCGCCATCATCGCCAGGGTCTGCGAGGCGTTGCGGGACTCGGGCTTCTTGAACGCGGGGACGCCGTTGGAGATGGCCTCGACGCCGGACAGCACGACGGCGCCGGAGCTGAACGCCCGCAGTAGGACGAACAGGGTCGCCGAAGCCATCAGGTCGTGGTGCTCGTCGAACTCCTTGGCGAGTGCGGCGCTGCCGGCCAACTCGTGCAGGTTGCCGGTGAAGAGCTTGTAGAAGCCGGTCATGAGGAAGATGCCGAGCATCACCACGTAGAAGTAGGTGGGCACGGCGAAGACCTTCCCGGACTCCTTCAGGCCCCGGAGGTTGCCGACGCACATCATCGCCACGAAGAACAGCGCCAGGCCGATGCGGGCGGTGGCGTTGTCGTTGAAGTTGAACGCCGAGCCGATCGCGAGCACGCCCGAGGAGATCGACACCGCGACGGTGAGCGTGTAGTCGACGAGCAGCGAGCCGCCGGCCACGAGCGACGCGGTGCGGCCGATGTTCTCCCGGCTCACCACGTAGGCGCCGCCGCCGTCCGGGTAGGCGTGGATCGTCTGCACGTAGCTGATGCCCACGATGACCAGCAGGATCACCGCGGCCACGGAGATGGGGACGAGGTAGTTGAGCGCCTGCGGGAACATGACCGCCGTGAGCAGGACGAGCATCATCTCCTCGGTCGCGTACGCCGTCGACGACACGGCGTCCGAGGCGAACACGGCGAGGGCGACCGGCTTGCCGATGCGCTGGTGCTGCTCTTCGCTGGTGGCGATGGGCTTGCCGACGAGGAGTCGCTTGAAGGGCGAGGTCATGGCATGACCCCTTTCCAGGATCGGGCCGAAGCCCGGAGGTGTCTCAGGTTGTGGATTCGACCGGCTCGGCCGGCTTCTTCGCCACCCGGTCGGCGTGGAACGGGACCGAGGTGACGACGGTGTTGGGGCGGTTCCGCAAGCGGCTCCGGAGCACCAGCGCGCTCTGGTTGTGCAGCAGCTGCTGCCACCACTTGTCGAGCGTGAACTCGGGGACGATGACGGTGAGGAAGTCGTCGTCGTGCCGGTCGTCGAGCTCGTCGATGTAGGTCATGATCGGCCGCGAGAGCTCGCGGTACGGGGAGTAGAGGGTCTGCAGCTCGACCGGGATCTGGTGGCGCTCCCAGTCCTCGGTGATGCGGTCCTGCTCCTCGGGGTTCGCCACCACCGAGACGGCGACGAGCCGGTCCGGGTGCAGCGACCGGGCGTAGGCGAGGGCGATGAGCGAGCCCCGGCTGACCCGGGCCACCAGCACGATGACCGTGTTGGTCTTGCGCCGGACCTTCTCGTCGGGCTCGATCACGAGCAGCTCGTCCATCGACCGGTAGTGCTTGTTGATGCCCTGGAGCAGCACGACGACGGCGGGGATGACCAGCACCGGGATCCAGGCGCCCTGGGTGAACTTCGAGATGATCACGACCATCAGCACCGTGAAGGTCATGGCGCAGCCGAGGGCGTTGACGGCCAGGCCGCTGCGCCACTTGGGCTCGCGGAGGCGCAGGTGGTGCCGGCACATGCCGAGCTGCGAGAGGGTGAAGCCGACGAACACGCCCACCGCGTAGAGCGGGATCAGGGCGCTGACCTCGGCCTGGAAGGCGACGATCAGCGCGCCGGCCATGCCCGAGAGGATCAGCACGCCGTTCGAGAACACGAGGCGGTCGCCGCGGTTCGCGAGCTGGCGCGGCAAGAAGCCGTCGCGCGCGATGTTCGATGACAGCTGCGGGAAGCCGTTGTACGCGGTGTTCGCGGCGAGGATGAGGATGGCGAAGGTGGCGAACTGGAGGGCGTAGTAGAAGAACGTGCCCGACCCGAAGATGTGGCCGCCGAGCTGCGACAGGACGGTGTCGCCGTTCTCCACGAACACCGGGTGCAGGTGGCTGGCGACGTAGCTGACGCCCAGGGTCAGCGAGCCGAGGATCACGGCCATCATGATCAGCGTCTGCGAGGCGTTCTTCGACCGCGGCTTGCGGAACGAGGGGACGCCGTTCGACATCGCCTCGACGCCGGCGAGCACCACGGCGCCCGACGAGAACGCTCGCAGCAGCAGGAGCAGGCCGACCGAGCCCGTGAGCGTCTTGAGGTCGGCCCCGTGCTCCTCGGCGAACTCGTGCGCCAGCTTCTCGTTGCCCGGGATCGTGCCCAGGTGCTGGAAGTGGATCTTGTACATGCCGTACGCGATCAGGCCGCCGAGGAGGATCGTGTAGGCGTAGGTCGGCACGGCGAAGACCCGACCCGCTTCCTTCAGGCCCCGCAGGTTGCCGACGGCGAGCAGGGCCACGAAGAACAGGGCGAGCCCGACGCGCAGGGCGGCGTTGTCGTTGAAGTTGAACGCCGAGCCGATGGCGAGCGTGCCGGCCGAGACCGACACCGCCACGGTGAGCGTGTAGTCGACGAGCAGCGAGGCGCCGGCGACGAGGCCGGCGGTCTGGCCGATGTTGTCGCGGCTCACGATGTAGGCGCCGCCGCCGTCGGGGTAGGCGTAGATCGTCTGCCGGTACGACGTGGACACCACCGCCAGCAAGATGACGGCGACGACCGCCATCGGCATCAGGTAGCTGTGGGTCTGCGGGAAGCTCACCGCCGCGAGCAGGACGAAGAGGATCTCCTCGGTCGCGTACGCGGTCGACGAGATGGCATCCGAGGCGAACACGGCGAGGGCGGTCGGCTTGCCCAGGGCCTGGTGGTCCTGCTCGCTGCTGGCGAGCGGCTTGCCGACCAGGATGCGCTTGAAGATGGACGCCATGGAGATCCTTCGAGCCGACCCGGCGGAACCGGGTGATCGTATGGTCCCCGGAGCCGCGGAAAGTAGTTCGCAGCGATCATGCCGCTTCCCCGCCTGAACGCCCCGCGAACCCTTTCTGACAGGGAAACGTCAGGGTGCGGGTACGTCTCCGACGGGTTTAGGCTCGGCCGCCGTGCCCTCCCGGGCACCAAGGTGAGGTGAGCGCAGTGCACGTCGTCGTAGTGGGTTGTGGTCGGGTGGGATCCGGGTTGGCCCGGACCCTCGAGGAGAGCGGGCACACGGTGGCCGTCGTCGACCGCCGCCGCAAGGCCTTCGAGCGCCTCCCCGAGGGCTTCTCGGGCAAGACGGTCCTCGGGGTCGGGTTCGACCGGGACCGGCTCAAGGCCGCCGGGATCGAGGAGGCCAGCGCCCTCGCCGCCGTCACCAACGGCGACAACTCGAACATCCTCGTGGCACGCGTCGCCCGGGAGACGTTCGGCATCCAGAACGTGATCGCCCGCATCTACGACCCCCGCCGGGCGAAGATCTACGAGCGCCTCGGGGTGCCCACCATCGCCACCGTCGAGTGGGCCACCGAGCGGGTGCTCCAGCGCATCCTCCCCGAACGCCCCTCCGCCGAGTGGATCGACGCCAGCGCCAAGGTCTGCCTGATCGAGCGTCCGGTGCCGGCGCAGTGGGCCGGCCGCAAGGTCGGTGAGCTCGATGTCGGCGGCCACGCCCGCGTCGCGGTCGTCACCCGCCTCGGCCAGGGCACCGTCGCCGGCCCCGAGACCGTCCTCCAGGAGGGCGACCTCGTCCACGTCAGCGTCGACGGCGGCTCCATCGAGTTCTTCGACAAGCACCTGAACGGTGCCCCCACGGGAGGTTCGCACTGATGCGGGTCGTGATCGCAGGCGGCGGCAACGTCGGGACGTTCATCGCCGAGGACCTGGCCAAGGCCGGTCACGAGGTCGTCATCGTCGAGGTCGACGCGGACCGCGTCGCCGAGGCCCTCGCCGCCGGTGAGCCGGCCGGCGTGCAGTGGATCGCCGCCGACGGCTGCGAGGTCTCCGAGTTCGCCCGCGCCGACGTCGACAAGGCCGATGTCGTGGCCGCGGTCACCGGCGACGACGAGGACAACCTCGTGATCTCGCTGCTGGCCAAGCAGGAGTTCGCCGTCCCCCGCGTGGTGGCCCGGGTCAACAACCCGAAGAACGAGTGGATGTTCAACGAGATGTGGGGCGTCGACGTCTCGGTCTCGACGCCGCACCTGCTCACCGCCCTCGTCGAGGAGGCGGTGTCCGTCGGCAGCCTCGTCCGCCTGCTCTCGTTCGAGGGCGGCCGCGCCCGCCTGTCGGAGGCCACGCTCGCCCCCGACTCGCCGGCCAACGGCAAGGACCTGGCCGAGCTCGGCCTCCCCCGCGACTCCACGGTGGTCGCCATCATCCGCGACGACCACGTGATCGTCCCCCGGGGCGACACCGTCCTCCGCGGCGGCGACGAGGTCCTCGTCCTCACCACCCCCGACGCCGAGGACGACGTCGTCAAGACCCTCCTGGGCTGATCGCTCGTCCGGCCTCGTCCGGTGCCCAGGTCCCGTTGAGGGACTCGCAGGACCACTCCCACAACCGTCTCTCCCGCCGAAGCTCCTGCGTCGCTGGACCGATGTCGAGACTGCCTCGATCCCGCACCGCACCAACGCCCCCTCCGGTGCCCACTCCCACCTGATCGACACGTGCGTTGGCACGGCACGCGATCGAGCCTGCGCTTACGACACCGGACGCTCCTCGTCGCCGGCTTGTTCGCACGGGTGCCACCGCGTCCGCTGCGCTCTGCGCAACCGTGCTCGGACCGGACCTCCTCGTGGCTCTCGGCGACCCCAGCACGTCGTCCCGGGTGGTGTCGGCAGGTCGGCCGCTTCGATCAGCGGATCACGCGCGATGGATCGGTCATGATGTGGCGCGTGTCGCGGTGGACCCAGCAGCAGGTGATCGATCTCGCGCCGGATCCGAAGGCGGTGGTCGCGGCTCGGAAGCTGGCGAAGCCGGGGCCTTGGAGCGAGACCGGGTCCACCGAGGCGCTGGTCTGGGGGAAGTGCCAGGGCAGCGGCAGCACGCCGTACCAGGTCAGCGTCGACCTGACCGGGCCGGCGTTCAAGTGCACGTGCCCGTCTCGGAAGTTCCCGTGCAAGCACGGGCTCGCCCTCCTGCTGTTGTGGGTCGAGGGCAGCGGATCCGTCGCCGAGCTGAACGAGCCGTCGGCGTTCGCCCAGGAGTGGCAGGCGGCACGCGGCGCGAAGGCCACCGCCACCCGGGAGCGCCGGGCCGCTGCCGACGCGGAACCGGCCGACCCGGCCGCTCGGGCCAAGCGCCTGGAGCAGCGGCTCGACCGGATGGACGCCGGCGCCGACGAGCTGGAGCGGTGGACGAGGGACCTGGTGCGCGAGGGGCTCGGCGCCGCCAAGCAGCAGCCGTACACCTGGTGGGACCAGACCGCCGGCCGCCTCGTCGACGCCCAGCTCCCGGCCATGGCCGAACGGGTCCGGGCGATGGCCGGCGAGGTGCACCGGCGCGACGACTGGAGCGACCACCTCCTCGCCGAGGCGGGGCGCTGGTACGCCGCGACCCGGGCGTGGCGCCGCCGGGACGAGCTCGCCGAGGACGAGCTGGCCGACCTGCGGGTGTTCCTCGGATGGGCGGTCGCCGCCGACGACCTGCGGGACCGGCCGGTGGCCGACGGCACGTGGCAGGTCCTCGGCGTCCACCGCACCGACGACGGCCGGCTCCAGGAGCAGCGCAGCTGGCTCCGCGGCACCGAGGACGGCACCGTCGTCCGGGTCCTGGACTTCGCCACCGTCGGCGGCGTGCTCCGGGTCCCGCAGGTGACGGGAGCCGTGCTGCGGGCCCAGGTCCGGACCCATCCCGGGTCGGCGCCCGCTCGGGGGTCGTTCGTGGACGACCCCGTGGTGGTCGGCCAGGCCACCGGCCTCGCCCACGGGGACGGTGCGGCCGGGGCGACGCTGACCGAGGCCCTCGTCGGCGCCGCGGCGCGCGCGGCCGCGAACCCGTGGTCCGACCGGTCGGCGGCCGTGGTGCGCGGTCGCATCGTCGCCGGTGATCCGGGCGCGCTCGAGGACGCCGCCGGCGACCGCCTCCCGCTCGCGGCCGGCGTCGACCCGTGGCCGCTGCTGGCCCTGACCGGCGGGCACGGGACCGACCTGTTCGTGGAGCTCGAGGCCGGCACGGTGCGGCCGCTCACGCTCGCCGTCGACGGCGTGCTGGTGCCGGTCTGATGGTCTGGGTGGAGCTGCGCTCGTCGGCGGTGATCGGGACCGGTCGGCGCGCCCACCTGCCCGACGAGGTCGACGGCCACCCGATCAGCGCGACGGCGTTCCCCTCGACCGAGGATCGGGCGCTCGCGGCCGCGGCCCTGCTGGGGACCCAGCGTCGGGCCGGCCACGCCGCCCACCAGGCGGCCGAGCCTGCACCCGAGCCCAGCCCGCCCGAGGGCCGGCCCCTCGCGCCGGCGGGCGCGAGCCAACTGCTGGACCTGGCCCTGGCCGGCAACCTGGGGCGGCCGTCGGACGCCAACGTGTTGGTCGCCCACTGGCTCCGCACCGCGGACGAGCACGGCGCCGTCATCCCCCACCACCTCCTCGTGGGCGTGTTGAACCGGGCCACCGCGGCGCCGGACCTCCAGCCGGCGGCTCGCCAGGCGATCGGGAGCCGGGGCCGCTGGCTCGCCGGCCACCGGGAGGCGTGGTCGTGGGCGGCGGACGGCGCTCCCGGTCCCGACGGCGCCGAGGACGGCTGGGAGTCGCTCGAGGCCCGGTTCGCCACCACCACGGGCGCGGCCCGTCGCGACGTCCTCGCCGCCATCCGCTCGATCGACCCGGTGACCGGGCGCGCCCTCCTGGCCGAGACCTGGACGGCCGAACGGGCCGCGGAGCGCGCGTCGCTGGTGGGCTGCCTGGTGGTCGGCCTCGGCCCCGACGACGACCCGTTCCTCGATGCGGCCCTCGACGACAAGGCCAAGACGGTCCGAGAGGCCACGGCGGCGGTGCTCGACCGGCTGCCCGGCTCCGCCCGGGGCCAGCGGCTGCGCGCCGTGCTCGCCCCGCTCATCGACCACCGCACCGGGCTGCTCCGCAAGCGCATCGCCCTGGCCCCGCTACCCGAGGGCACCGACCTGACCCGCGACCTCCCGGCGTCGGTTCCGAGCGGTCGTCGCCGCGACCTCGTGCGCGCCGCGCCCCTCGCCACCTGGACCGAGGTCACCGGACTCGGCCCCGACCAGCTCGCCGGGCTCCCCCGCGACCCCGACGACCTCCTGCCGTGGTGGGTCGACGCCACCGTCGCCCAGCACGACGAGGCCTGGGCCCTCGCCCTCGGCCTGGCCACCGGGTCGCCGCCGCTGCTGCGCCTGGTGCCGGCGCCGTGGTCCGCGGAGCTCAGCCGCCAGCTGGTCGGTGTCCTCCGGTCGCAGAAGGTGCCGTCCATCGCCGTCGCCCGCAGCGAGGACCTGCTCGCCGAGCGGCTGCACCCCGACGCCGTCGCCGAGATCGAGGCGTGGCGCCGGCGGCTGCCCGCCGACGACCGCTCGACCGACGCCTCCCTCCGCCACGTCATCCAGATCGTCACCACCCGTTCGTCCATCACCGAGGCCTTCTCATGACCGATGCCCCCACCGTCCTGCGCGCCCACCCCGAGGACCTGGACCGCGCCGAGCTCGACGCCCTCGCAGCGCTGGACGACCGCCCGCGGCCGCCGCAGTGGCAGCTCTCACCCTGGAGCGTGGTCACGTACCTGCTCGGCGGCACGCTCGCCGACGGCACCGAGGTCGCGCCCAAGTACCTCGGCAACCGGCGCCTCGTCGAGATCGCCGTCGCCACCCTCGCCACCGACCGGGCGCTCCTGCTCCTGGGCGTGCCGGGCACCGCCAAGTCGTGGGTGAGCGAGCACCTCGCGGCGGCGATCAGCGGCACGTCCACGCTCGTGGTCCAGGGCACGGCGGGCACGCCCGAGGAGGCGATCCGCTACGGCTGGAACTACGCCCGCCTCCTCGCCGAGGGCCCGGGGCCCGACGCCCTCGTGCCCTCCCCCGTGATGCGGGCGATGCAGACCGGGTCGATCGCCCGCATCGAGGAGCTGACCCGCATCCCCGCCGACGTGCAGGACGCGCTGATCACCGTGCTGAGCGAGAAGACCCTGCCGATCCCGGAGCTCGACAGCGAGGTCCAGGCCCGCCAGGGCTTCAACCTGATCGCCACCGCCAACGACCGCGACAAGGGCGTCAACGACCTGTCCGCCGCGCTCAAGCGCCGCTTCAACACCGTCGTCCTGCCGCTCCCCGACAGCGCCGAGGAGGAGATCGAGATCGTCCGCACGCGCGTCGCCTCGGTCGGCGCCATGCTCCAGCTGCCGCCCGACCTCGAGGCGCTGAGCGAGATCACCCGCGTCGTCACCGTGTTCCGCGAGCTGCGGAGCGGCGCCACCGCCGACGGGCGCACGGCGATCAAGAGCCCGTCGGCCACGCTGAGCACGGCCGAGGCCATCTCCGTCGTGACCAACGGGCTGGCGCTCGCCGCCCACTTCGGCGACGGGAGGATCAGCGCATCGGACGTGGCCGCCGGCCTGGTGGGCGCCGTCGTGAAGGACCCGGTGCAGGACCGGGTGGTCTGGCAGGAGTACCTCGAGACCGTCGTGCGGGAGCGGGCGTCGTGGGCCGACCTCTACCGCGCCTGCCGCGAGCTGGGCTGACCGCTCCGTGACCCAGGTCCACGTCCTCGGCATCCGCCACCACGGCCCCGGGTCCGCCCGGTCGGTGGCGCGCGCCCTCGACGAGGTCCGGCCGTCCGTCGTGGTGATCGAGGGGCCGCCCGAGCTCGATGCCATCGCCGAGCTCGCGGGGCGGCCCGAGATGGTCCCGCCCGTCGCCGCGCTCACCTACGTCCCCGACGAGCCCCGCCGGGCCGCGTTCTACCCGATGGCGTCGTTCTCGCCCGAGTGGGTGGCCCTGCGCTGGGCGCACGATGCCGGGGTCCCGGTCCGCTTCGCCGACCTGCCCGCCGCCCACTCGCTGGCGCCGGCACCCGAGCGGGCGGCCGCGCCGGGGCCCGAGCCCGAGCCCGAGCCCGAGTCCGAGTCCGAGGATCGGGGCATCGACGGCGAGGACGCGCCGCTCGACGACGTCGAGCTGGTCGACGAGGACCAGCCCGTGCGGCGCGATCCCATCGGCGCGCTCGCCGCCGCCGCGGGCTACGACGACCCCGAGCGCTGGTGGGAGGACGCGGTCGAGCAGCGGGCGCCGGGGGTCGATGCCATGGACCGGTTCGACGCCGTCCGCGAGGCGATGACGGCCGTGCGCGCCGCCGAGGACGCCGACGACGAGACCCTCCGCCGGGAAGCGGCGATGCGGCGCATCCTCCGGGAGGTCATCAAGCAGGGCCACGACGACGTCGTCGTCGTGTGCGGGGCGTACCACGCGCCGGTGCTGCACCCCGACTCGTTCCCGTCGATCTCGGCGGACTCCGCCCGGCTCACCAGCCTGCCCAAGGTGAAGGTGGCCACCACGTGGGCCCCGTGGACGTCGGGCCGGCTCGCCGCCCGCAGCGGGTACGGCGCCGGCGTGGCCGCCCCCGGCTGGTACCAGCACCTGTTCACCGCGCCCGACGACACCATCTCCCGTTGGATGGTGGCGGTCGCCCGGGCGCTGCGCGAGGCCCAGCTCGACGCGTCGCCCGCCTCGGTCATCGAGGCGACGCGGCTGGCCGAGGCGCTGGCCGCGCTGCGGGCCCGTCCCCTGGCGGGGCTCCACGAGGTCACCGACGCCGCCCGGTCGGTGCTGTGCCACGGCTCGGACGTCCCGCTCCAGGTCGTCCACGAGCAGCTGGTCGTCGGGCACCTGATCGGCTCGGTCCCCGACGACACCCCGATGGTGCCGCTCGCCCGCGACCTCGAGCGCCTCCAGCGGAAGATGCGGCTCAAGGTCGCCGCCGAGCAGACGACGGTCCAGGTCGACCTCCGCCAGCCCAGCCAGCTCGCCCGCAGCGTGCTGTTCCACCGGCTGCTCCTGCTCGACGTCGCCTGGGCGATCCCCGCCGACGCCGGCCGCACCACCGGCACGTTCAAGGAGGCCTGGCAGCTCGAGTGGCGCCCGGAGCTGTCCGTCGACCTGGTGGAGGCCGGGCTCTACGGCACCACCGTCGCCTCGGCGGCCGCGGCCCGGGTCGCGGCCGACGCGGAAGCGTCCGACGACCTCGCGGCCCTGAGCACGCTCGTGGAGCGCTGCCTCCTGGCCGACCTGCCCGACGCCCTCGCCACCGTGCTCGCCGCCCTCGCCGCCGGGACCGCCGGCCAACACGACATCCGGGCGCTGCTCGGCACGGTCGAACCGCTGGCGCGCACCTGTCGCTACGGCGACGTGCGCGGCATCGACACCGATCGGATCGGGGCGGTGCTCGAGGTCCTGGTGGTCCGAGCGGCGATCGGCCTCGCCCCCGCCTGCTCGGCGCTCGACGACGAGGCGGCTGGGGAGCTCCGCCGGTCCATCGAGGCGGCCGATCGCGGCATCGCCCTGCTCGAGCGCCCCGAGCTGGCCGAGCCCTGGACCCGGGCGCTCACCGGCCTCGCCGTGCAGTCGGGCGTGCACGGGTCGGTGGCCGGCCGGGTGAACCGGCTGCTGCTCGACCGCGGCTCGCTGGCGGCCGACGAGGCCGGCGGTCGGCTCAGCCGGCAGCTGTCGGTCGGCGGCGATCCCGCCCACGCGGCCGCGTGGCTCGACGGGTTCCTGGCGGGCGAAGCCCTGCTGCTCCTGCACGACCGGGACCTGCTGGCGGTGATCGACGCCTGGGTGCGCGACATCGACGAGCGGACCTTCGACGACCTCCTCCCCCTCGTCCGGCGCACGTTCGCCGCGTTCGAGCGGCCCGCCCGACGCCAGGTCGGAGAGCTCCTCGCCCGCATCGACGACGACGACCCGAGGGCCGGCCACCCGGCCGCCGACGAGGGCCTCGACCTCGAACGGGCGGCCCCGGCGGTGGCGACCATGGCCCGGATGCTCGGGATCGCGGGAGGGACGGAGTCGTGACCGAGCGCATGCGCCGCTGGCGACTCATCCTCGGCGGGGACGAGGCCGACGGGATCGGACCCGCCACCGGGCTCGAGCTCGGTGGCACCGACCTGGCGCGCGACCAGGTCCTCGAGGCCCTCTACGACGGCCCCCGCCGAGGTGGCCTGGGTTCGTCCGCACCCCGCGTCGCCCGCTGGCTGGGCGACATCCGCACGTACTTCCCGTCGTCGGTGGTCCGGGTCATGCAGGCCGACGCCATCGACCGGCTGGGCCTCCGGGAGCTGCTGCTCGAACCGGAGATGCTCGACTCCGTGCAGCCCGACCTCAGCATGGTCACCACCCTCATGGGCCTCGGCCGCGCCATCCCCGAGCGGTCGCGCGAGTCCGCACGGGCCGTGGTCCGCGCCGTCGTCGACGAGCTCGAGGACCGGCTGGCCGCCGCCACCCGCCAAGCGGTCACCGGTGCGCTCGACCGCGCCACCCGCACCAGCCGGCCCCGGCACCGCGACATCGACTGGAACCGGACCATCGCCGCCAACCTCAAGCACTACCAACCCGAGTACCGGACGGTGGTACCCGAGCGCCTGGTGGGCAACGCGCGGCGGACCTCGCAGATCGACCGCCACGTCGTGCTCTGCATCGACCAGTCCGGCTCGATGGCGTCGTCGATCGTCTACTCGAGCGTGTTCGGGGCGGTGATGGCGAGCATCCGCTCGGTGGCCACCCGCCTCGTGGTGTTCGACACCGAGGTCGTCGACCTCACCGACCAGATCGACGACCCGATCGACGTGCTCTTCGGCGTGCAGCTCGGCGGCGGCACCGACATCAACCGGGCGCTCGCCTACTGCCAGGGCCTCATCTCGGCGCCGCAGGACACGATCGTCGTGCTGATCAGCGACCTGTACGAGGGCGGCATCGAGGACGAGATGCTGCGCCGCGCCCGCGAGATGGTCGACGCCGGCGTCACGGTCGTCGCCCTGCTCGCCCTCAGCGACGACGGCGCCCCCTCGTACGACGCCGACCACGCCGCCGCCCTGGCGACCCTGGGGATCGCGGCGTTCGCCTGCACCCCCGACCTCTTCCCGGACCTCATGGCCGCCGCGATCGAACGGCGCGACATCGGCGCCTGGGCCGCCGCCAACGACCTCGTGACCGCGGCCCCGCCCGAACCCGCCGACTGACCTACTTCTTCTTGGTGTCGTTCTGCTTGTCGATGTCGTCGAGCACATCGGACGCCTTGTCGACGGCCTGGTCGATCTTGTCGCTGTACTTGCCCTTGGTCTTCTGGTCGACGACATCGCCCGCCTTGTCGAGCGCCTTCGCCGCCTGGTCGCTCTTGCCCTGCAGCGCCGCCTTGGCCTTGTCCAGGAATCCCATGTCGTGCTCCTCGTTCGGGTTGCCGGGTGTGGAAGCACGCTACGGGGCCGGACATGACGCCGCGACCCCGTTGCCATCCCGGGCGAACCCGTGCGACAGTGGGCGCCGTGCTGAAGAACCTCCGCCGCAAGCTCTCGCAGAGCATCGACGACATCGAGGGCGAGCGGCTCCAGGGACGGCTCGCCGACCTGGGCATCCAGCCCATCTCCGAAGCCCCGACCCGCACCCCGGTCCTGCTCGCCGGCGAGGTCCAGGGCCTCCAGGTCGTGCCGCGCGCCGGCTCCCCGTCGCTCGAGGTCACCTTCAGCGACGGCAGCGGACGAGCCGTCGCCGTGTTCACCGGCCGCAAGCGCCTCGGTGGCGTCGACTGCGGCCGCCGCATCGTGGTCAACGGCGTCGGCCGCACCGAGCGGGGCCGCATGGTCGTGCTCAACCCCGCCTACACCATCGTCGAGTAGCGCTCCCGGACCGGGCCGACCCGCCGGTCGGACCAACGTCCAGGGTCGATAGCGTGGACGGCCATGGCTGGCCCCACCCTCCGCTCCCGACGGTGGTCCGTCGCGCTCGCGGTGCTCGCCGTGGGGGCGCTGGTCGTGGGGGGCGCCGTGTGGCGCCAGGCCCAAGACGACGGACCCCAGACCGTCACCGCGTCGCTCGCGCCGCCCGTCGCCGGTGCGCCGGTCGTGAAGGGCACGTGGCCCACCACCACGACCACGACGACCGCCCCGGCGAACCTCGACCCGGCCACCGGGCTCAGCGTGTCGGACCCCATCGGCCCGCCCTGGCCCGACCACTTCACCGCGGCCGACGCCATCGTCTCGAACGTGGCGCTCTACGAGGCACCCGGCAAGCCGGTCCCCACGGGGCGGACGCTCCCGAACCCCACGGTCGAGGGCTTCAAGCTGGTCTTCCTCGTGCGCAAGCAGCAGGGGAACTGGCTCCAGGTGCAGATCAACCAGCGGCCCAACGGCGCCACCGCGTGGATCAAGTCGTCCGACGTCGCCGTGCGCACCGTCGACAACCACATCCTCATCGAGCTCGGCGCCAAGCGGCTCACCGTGTTCCACGGCGACGAGACGGTCTTCACCGCATCGGTCGCACCGGGCAAGGCGTCGTCGCCCACGCCCACCGGCGCCTTCTACACCGACATCCTCACCCGCCCGAGCAACCCGAACGGGCCCTACGGGCCGTACCAGATCAGCGTCACCGGGTTCTCGAACGTCTACGAGAGCTTCGGCGGCGGCAACGGCCAGATCGCCATCCACGGCACCAACCGCCCCGAGCTCATCGGCCAGCCGGCCAGCCACGGCTGCGTCCGCATGAACAACGAGGACATCGCCGCGCTGATCCCCCTCGCCCGCCAAGGCACCCCCGTCGTCATCGTCGACTGACCCCACCCCGAATCAGGTCACCTGAGCCGCACAGCGCGGCACGAACGACCCGATTCCGCGCCATCGCCCCGCCCCCACCCCGAATCAGGTCACCTGAGCCGCACTGGGCGGCACGAACGACCCGATTCCGCGCCATCGCCCCGCCCCGCAACCCCGAATCAGGTCACCTGAGCCGCACTGGGCGGCACGAACGACCTGATTCGGGCGGTGGTCACCAGAGGTCGTCGACGAGGGTCCACCAGGCGAGGCGGTCGGGGTCGTCGGCCTCGGGGCCGTAGGCGGCGAGGAAGGCGGCGGCCGCATCCGGTCCGAGGTTCTGATCGAGCGAGCGGGCGGCGATGGCGAGGTCGCGGAAGCGGTCGGTGACGGCGAGACGGCCCAGGTCGACCAGGCCGACGAGCACGAACCCACCGGACGTCGGGGCGAGCAGCAGGTTCGGCTGGCACGGGTCGCCGTGGGTGACGACCTGGTCCGCCGCCGGCTCGGGCGGGCGGGTGGCGATGAGGTGGTCGAGCAGCTGCCCGCCGGTCTGGTGCCGGTACGCCTCGTCGCGCATCGTGGTCGGGTCGACGCCGCCGGCGCCCACCCGGACCTCGGCGCTGGCGATGAGGTCGTCGACGCCCATCGCGAACGGGCAGCTGGCCGGATCGGCCTGGTCGTGGAACCGGCGCAGGCCGGCCGCGATCGCGAGCGCCACCGCATCGGGGTCGCGCGCGGCGAGGTCGACGTCGTGGGCCGGGGTGCCGGCGACCTCACCGGTGAGGAACCAACCGCGGCCCCAGCTGTCCATGGCGTCGGCGAGCAGCAGCGGGGTCACGACCGGGCTGTGCTCGGTGCACCAGCGGAGCCGGGCGACCTCGTCGGCGAACGGGTCGAGGCCGTCGACGATCTTGAGGAAGGCCGGCCCGTCGGGCAGCTCCACGCGCCACACCTCGGACTCGCGCTTCACCCACACCTGCGTGGCGGCGGCGCCGCCCAGCACCTCGACGAGCCCTGAGGGGATCGGCGGCAGGGCCGTCGCCGGTGACGCCGGTGGGCCGGATCGGAACCGGGGGTCGTGGGCGACCCGGTCGTCGGCCATGGTCAGCTCAGCGGGCGTTCGCCCGACGGACCTGGGAGACGAGGAGGCCGAGGACCGCCGGATCCTCGCCGAAGCCGGGCATCGACACGATCTCCACGTCCGGGTGCATGGCGGCCGTGGTGGCCACGAGCTCCGGGATGTCGAGCGACAGGTGGCGTCCCGGGTAGAGGAAGTACGGGAGCACCAGGACCTTGGTGGCCCCGGCAGCGGTGGCCTGGTGGATGGCGGCGGGGATGAGCGGGTCGGCCAGCTCCAGGAACGCCGCCCACACCGGCATGCCGAGCATCGCCTCGAGGTCGACCGCCATCTGCCGGTGGGCCTTGTTGGCCGACACCGTGCGGCTCCCGTGGGCGATCAGGACGATCGCGGTCTCACCGGCGACGTGGGTCTCGCTCATGGCCCGACCGTACCGGCGAACGCACCACCCGCCCCTCCCGCACCGAAGTTGGTATGGGTCTCGGATCCCCTGCCCCAGGATTCACACCAACTTCGGTCGAGCGGGGAGCCTGGGGTCAGGCGTCGACGGTCCAGGTCCAGGGGTCGCGGGTGATGAGGGCGGGGTCGAAGGCGGCGACGAGGTCGGCCGGGCGGCAGGGCTCGGTCGCTTCGACGAGGCCGAGCGAGTGGGCGAGGCGGCCGACCACCTGCTCGGAGGTGCGGCCGAGGGCGAGCTGGTCGGCGAGGGTGACGGCGCCGTCGCGCTTGGCCAGGCGCTGCCCGGTGGGGCCGAGCACCAGCGGGACGTGGGCGTACGAGACGGGCGGGAGCCCGAGCAGGTCGGCGAGGTGGCGCTGGCGCGGCGCCGAGCTGGCGAGGTCGTCGCCGCGGACCACCTGCTCGATGCCCTGGGCGGCGTCGTCCACGACCACCGCGAGGTTGTAGGCGGGGACGCCGTCGTTGCGCCGGAGGACGACGTCGTCGACCAGGGCCGACACCTCGCCGAGCAGCTCGTCCTCCACGGTGACCGTGGTGCCCGGCCCGCGCAGCCGCAGCGCGAGGGGACGACCGGACTCGAGCTGGACCCGGCGCTCGGCATCGGTCAGGTCGCGGCACGTGCCCGGGTAGGCGCCGTCGGGGACCGGATCTCCGTGCGGGGCCGACGCCGCTTCGCGGATCTCACGACGCGTACACGAGCAGGGGTAGGTCAGCCCGGCCGCGTCGAGCTGGGCGATGGCGGCCTCGTACCGGTCGAACCGTTCGGACTGGCGTACGACCTCGCCGTCCCAGTCGAGCCCGAGCGCGGCCAGGTCCGCGAGCTGCGACCGCTCGTGGTCGGCCGACGCCTGCACCCGGTCCAGGTCCTCCATCCGCACGAGGAACGACGACCCGGCCGATCGCGCGAAGAGCCACGCGACCAGCCCGGTCCGCTGGTTCCCCAGGTGCAGCTCCCCGGTGGGAGAAGGAGCGAACCGACCGGCTGCCATCCCCTCAGCCTGCCCCGACGCCCCACCCCCTCACGAACTTCGTATGCCACGACGCCGATCCGGGCGCTCAGGCATACGAACTTGCCCGGGGTGACCCCACCCCCTCACGAACTTCGTATCCCACGACGCCGATCCGGGCGCTCGGGCATACGAAGTTCGGGTCGGGGGGGGTCGGTCGGGGCGGGTCAGGGCGGGCCCGGGGTCGTCAGGCGGGGACGTCGAGGACCTGGGCGGCGACCTTCTCGCGGAGGGCGGGGTCGTCGAGCCAGGCGATCTGGAGGGCCTTGGCGCGGCGGAAGTAGAGCTGGATGTCGTACTCCAGGGTGAAGCCGACGCCGCCGAAGACCTGCTCGCCCATGGCGGTGGTGTTCCGGTAGGTCTGGCAGGCGAAGAGCTTCGCCATCGGGCCGAGGACCGACACGTCCTTGCCCTCGACCGGGCGGCCGTTGGCGAGCGACCAGGCGGCCTCGTAGGTGAGGATCCGGCCTCCGTTCACCGCGGTGGCGGCGTCCGACAGGTAGTGGCTGATGGCCTGGAAGGCGCCGAGCGGCTTGTCGAACTGCTCGCGGTCCTTGGCGTACTGGACCGTGATCTCCAGGGCGTACGACGCGCCGCCGATGGCCTGGGCGGCGAGGAGCACGAGGCCCTCGGTGAGCACGGCGTCCCAGGTGGCCCAGCCGGTGCCGGCCGCGCCGATGCGGTCGGCCTCGGTGACCCGGACCCCGTCGAGCTCGACCTGGTACTGGCAGTCCGAGGCGATCGAGAACATCTGGGTGAGGGTGACGCCGTCGGCCTTCGGGTCGACCAGGAACAGGTCGACGTCGGTCAGGCCGGCGCCCGTGCGGGCGAGCACGACCAGCTGCGTGGCCGCGGCCGCGAACGGCACGTGCCACTTGGTGCCCGACAGCACGAAGCCGTCGCCCTCGGCGGTGGCCGTGGCCTGCACGCCCTTGGGGCCGAAGCCGTTCTGCGGCTCGAGCCACGCGGTGGTGGCGATGGCGGTGCCCTTGGCGATCTGCGGGAGGAGGGCCTGCTTCTGGTCGTCGGACCCGGCGCGCAGGAGCAGCCCGGCGCTCAGCACCGCGCTCACGAAGTGGGGCGACGGGGCGAGCGCCCGGCCCAGCTCCTCGTAGACGACCGCACCCTCGAGGGCGGTCATGCCCGAGCCGCCGTACTCCTCGGGGATCATCAAGCCGGTGAGGTCGAGGTCGGCGAGCTGCTGCCAGAACTCGGGCGAATAGCCGATCGGGTCGTCCTCGAGGGCACGAACCTGCTCGAGCGAGGAGGCGGTGCTGCACACCCCGCGCACCATCTCGCGGAGCATCGCTTGTTCGTCGGAGAAGTCCAGGTCCATGGGTCAGTCCTCGGTGATCGGTGCGGTCAGGGCTTCCACTGGTCGCCGCGGCGGGCCCAGGGGTTGTCGTCGGGAGCGGTGGGCAGGGCCACGCGCACGGTGCAGTCGGTCTTGGTGGCGCCGTCGACCGAGAGGGTGACGAGCAGCGAGGCCCAGCCGCAGCCGGCGTCGTCGGTGGTCACGTCCTCGACGGTGGCGGTGAAGACCATCCGGTCCTTGGGGAACACGGAGCCCTTCATCCGGAACTTCATGCGGCCGAGCCGGCCCTTCGGCCCCGTCCAGTCGGTGATGTAGCGCTCGAACCAGGCGGCCTGATTGGGCGTGTTCAAGAAGATGTCCTGGGTGCCGTTGCGGTTGACGGCGAAGTCGTAGTCGTGGTGCATCGGCCGCCAGTCGCGGGTGGCGAGCGCGCCGAGGACGACGGTGGTGGCGGTGACGTCGTAGCCGAGCTCGGGGAGCGAGTCCCCGGGTTGCACGTCGCTGAGCAGGAGGTCCTCGGTCACGATGCGTTCCTCCGGTAGCCGAAGCCGGTGTAGCTCTCGACGCCGACGAGGTCGCCGCGCTGGTTCAGGTACTCGACGTCGATCACCCAGAACCGACCCGAGCCGAGCTTGGTGGTCTTGGGCCCGCTGACCGAGCGCAGCACCTGGCGGGTGGTGAGCACGTCGCCGGGGCGCACGGGCTCGTGGAAGACGATCGTGTTGTCGGTCATGACCGCCTCGGGCAGGTCGAACGCGGCCTTGAGGTCGAAGTGGACCTGGAGCGGCAGCGCCTGCTCGGTGCGACCGGGCGCCCAGTGGTGCGGGCGGAACCAGACCGACAGCATCGTCGGCGGGGCGATGGGCCCGTCGGTGATCTCGGCGGCGACGTCGGCGTCCCAGAAGAGCGGGTTGCCGTTCTCGACCGACGAGCAACTGGTCCAGATGTAACCCTGCTCGGCCGGGAACTCGCCGGTCTCCTGGTACTGGTAGGCGCCGATGACCGCCGCCACCTCGGGCGGCAGGTCGACGGGGGCGTCGGGGGAGGTGGGGTCGCTCATGCGACGGCTCCTTCGGCTCGGAGGGCGGCGATGGCGTCGGCGTCGTAGCCGACGGCGGCCAGCAGGTCGTCGGTGTCGGTGAGCGTCCCGTCGCGCACGACCGGAGCGGCCTGCCCGTGGTCCATGCCCGCGAGGACGAAGCCGACCTGCTCGAACGCGTCGTGGTCGGGCCGGTGGGCGGTGATGATCACATCGCGGTCGCGGTAGTGGTCGTCCTCGACCAGCTCCGGCACGGTGAGCACCGGGGACACGCAGGTGTCGGCGGCGGCGAGCACGTCGACCCACTCGTCCATCGTGCGGGTGGCGAAGGCGGCGGCGAAGTCGGCCCGGACCTGGTCCTGCACGTCGTCGTCCATCTGGTGCGCGAGCCACTGCTCGCAGCCGATGAGCTTGCAGAGGTTGGCGTAGAAGTGCGGCTCGATGGCGCCGACGGCGACCCAGCGGTCATCGGCGCAGCGGTAGACGTCGTAGCAGGCGTACCGGCCGGTGAGGATGTTGTGCCCCGGACCGGGCACGGTGCCGGTGGCGAGGTACTCGTCGACGTAGAGCGACATGAGGGCGACGGCGCCGTCGGCCACGGCCACGTCGAGGTGCTGGCCCTCGCCGGTGGCGTTGCGGGCCACGAGGGCGGCGAGGATCGACATCACCGCGTGCATGCCGCCGGCCGCGCTGTCGGCCACGGTGGCGCCGGGCAGGGCCGGACCGCCCTCGGCGTTGCGGCCCGAGCAGTCGAGGTACCCGCTCACCGCCAGGTAGTTGATGTCGTGGCCGGCCCACTGGCTCTTCGGCCCGGTCTGGCCGTACCCGCTGGTCGAGCAGTAGACGACGCCGGCGTTCACGGCCGAGACGGCGTCGAACCCGATGCCGAGGCGATCGACCACGCCGGGCCGGAAGCTCTCGATCACCACGTCGGCGGTGGCCGCCAGCTTGAGGAACGCCTCGCGCCCCGCATCGGCCTTGAGGTCGAGGAGCACGCGCTCCATGCCCCGGTGGCCGCCGTACGCGTAGAAGGGCGGGACGATCTGCACGCCCGCCTTCTTCGGCGTCGGACCGACCTTGATGACCCGCGCGCCGAAGTCGGCGAGCCAGCGCGACGTGCGCGCCGCCGGGCCGACGCTGGCCAGGTCGAGGACGGTGATGCCGTCGAGGGGCGAGGACACGGGGCTCAGAAGTTCTTCGGGAGACCGAGGCCGCGGCGGGCGATCACGTTCTTCTGGATCTCGCTCGAGCCGCCGCCGATCGTGTCGATCACGGTGTAGCGGTAGGTGCTCTCGGCCCGGCCCTCCATCGGGGCCTCCTCGGTCTTCACCCGCAGCTGGGTGCCCGGGGCGCCGAGGTCCATCGAGGCGTCGGCGAGGCGCTTGGAGAACTCGGTGGCGAAGAGCTTGTACTGCGACGACTCGACGGTGGGCGGGGGCGTGCCCGGCACCTCGTCGGCCTTCACCGACTCGCTCACCACGCGCAGGCCCATGCACCGGGCGACCTCGGCCTCGGTCTCGAGCTGGGCGAGGCGCTGGCGCACGATCGGGTCGTCCTTCAGCGGCTCGCCGTCGACGGTGGCCGTGCGGACGTGGTCGCCCAGCACGTCGAGCCGCTGGCGGATCGGCGAGTAGGTGAACATGGTGAAGCGCTCGAGGTCCAGGGCCTGGGAGATGTACTGGAAGCCCTTGTTGACCTCGCCGACCACGTACTCGTCGGGGACGAACACGTCGTCGACGAACACCTCGTTGGTGCGCTCGTCGCCCATCGGGACGCCGCCCATGGTGTCGATCTTGGTGATGGTGATGCCGGGCTGGTCGATCGGCACGAGCATCAGGGTGATGCCGCGGTGCTTGTTGTTCGGGTCGGTGCGGACGCCCAGCCAGTACCACTCGGCGAAGTGGGCCGACGTGGTCCACGTCTTCTGGCCGTTCAGGATCCAGCCGGTCTTGCCGTCGCGCTCGCCCCGCTCGCCCTTGAGCCGCATCGACGCCGCATCGGAACCGGCGTTGGGCTCCGAGTAGCCGACCGCGAACTCGACCTCGTTGCGGAGGATCTTCGGGAGGAAGGTCTCCTTGAGGAAGTCGTTGCCGTGGGCGATGAGGGTCTTGCCGATGATGCCGACGCCCTTGCCGATCTGCGGGCCGCCGCGGCCGGCGAGGCGCTCGTTCAGCAGGTACTCGTAGACGCCCTCGCCCTCGGAACCGCCGTACTCCTTCGGCCAGGTCATGCCGAGCCAGCCCATCTCGCCGAGCTTGGCCATGAACTGGCGGCGCTTCGGCGTGTCGACGATCTGCGCCATGTTCTCGCGGGTGACATCGAAGATGTCCGGATCGTCGTTGGCGTCGAGGAACGCCTCGACCTGCTCGATGAAGTCCTGCTGCTCGGGAGAGAACTCGAAGTCCATGGGTGCTCCTGGCCGGATCCGGTGGCCTGCCGCGTGAATCTGACGGGTCGTCAGATCAGCGGAGGATCATACGGCCGACCCTGGGGGTCGACAAACGACCCGTCGGCTCCGGGCACCGACGGGCGTAGCGTCGACGCGGCCATGGCCGATCCCGTCGCACACCCTGCTCCCGCCGAAGCCGTCTCGGCCGGCGACCTCGGCGCCTGGCTCGACGCTTTCCCGGCCACCGTCACCGGCGAGCAGGACGCCGATGTGCCCTGCGGGTCGTGCACCGGCTGCTGCCGGTCGTCCCAGTTCATCGCCATCGGCCCCGACGAGGTCGACGCCCTCCGGCACATCCCAGCCGCCCTCCGCTTCCCGGCACCGGGCCGGCCGAAGGGCCACGTGCTGCTCGGCTACGACGAGCGCGGCCACTGCCCGATGCTCGTCGACGGCGCCTGCACCATCTACGCCCACCGGCCCCGCACGTGCCGCACCTACGACTGCCGGGTCTTCCCCGCCGCCGGGCTCGAGCCCGACGAGCCGACCAAGGCGGCGATCCTCGAGCGGGTCCGCCGGTGGCGGTTCTCCCACGACGGTCCCGGGGGCGCCGTGCGGCACGAGGCGGTCCGGGCCGCGGGCCGCTTCATCGCCGACGCGGCTCGCACCGGACCGGCGGGGTCGGTGCCGTCGACGGCCACCCACCAGGCCGTGCTGGCCACCGAGATCCACGAGCGGTTCCTGGCCACCGACCCGGCAACGGGCGAGCTCCGCCTGGTCGACCCCGACCCCGCCGAGGTCCGAGCCGCCATCGACGCCCACCGCCCCTGACACCGTTCGATCTCAGGTCACCTGAGCACCGCGGAGGAGCACCGACGACCCGGAACCACGTGCGGGCGCCTTTCAGGTCACCTGGGCGCCGTGGAGGAGCACAGGTGGCCCGAAACCACGGTGCGGGCGGCTTTTCAGGTCACCTGGGCGCCGTGGAGGAGCACAGGTGACCCGAAACCGCGGGGCGGGTCAGCGGTCGGGCGGGCGGGCGGCGTCGATGACCACCGTGCCGGCGACGCGGTCGTGGAGGCCACGGCGGGCGGGATCGAGCAGGACGGGCACGAAGCACACGATCAGCCAGATCTGCATGAGCGAGCCCATCCAGGTCAGGTCCTCGATGTCGAAGAAGGCATCCAGCACCAGCAGCAGGAGCTCAGGCCACCACGCCACCAGGTAGCGCACGAGGGCGACGCTCCAACCGGGCGCGGCGCGGTCCGGGGCACCGAGGGAGACGACCCGCATCCGCAGCACCATCATCCCGAACGTCGCGCCCAGCGTGGCCACGAGCACGATCCCGCTGACCAGCTGGAACGCCAGCCCGAAGAGCTGACCGCCGGGCTCGGAGTACCGCAGCAAGATGCCGACGACGATGCCGAGCGCGATCGCCTCGCCCAGGTAGGCCGCGAACCGGCGCCACCGCGCGGCGATGGGGAGCTCGAGCGCCTCCGGCGGAACGGCACCCCACGGCAGCCGGAGCGCCCGTGGCAGCCCGTCGGTGGCCGAGGACCCGGGGGCCGCCGGGCGCGCCGCCGCTCGTCGGGCTCCGCCCCGGCGGGTCCGGGCGACGAGGTGCTCGATCAGCTCGGACTCAGCGGCCGGGCCCTGCAGCTCGGGGCCCACGAAGGCGTGGAGGATGCCGGCGTCGGCCAGGTCGGTGGACAGGGTCTGGCGCTGGGCAGGCGACAGGTCGCCGATGTCGAACCCCGCGAGGGTGTCGCCCCAATCGTCGCCCTGATCGTCCACGGCCGGCCTCAGCTCACCCGATCACGCCGGCCGCGCGCAGCTCGTCGAGGCGGTCGGCGTCGAGGCCGAGCTCGGCCGTGAGCACCTCGTCGGTGTGCTCGCCCAGCCAGGGCACGCGGGTCTCGGGGCCCTCGGCCACCTTCGACAGCTTCACCGGGTTGCCGGGCACCAGGACCGGCTCGTCGACGCCATCGCTGCGGGGCATCTCCACGACCATGTTGTGGAGGGCCACGTGGGGGTCGGCGATGATCTCGGGCGCGGTCTGGCTCGGCCCGGCGGCGATGCCGGCGGCGGCCAGCTCGGCCGCGGCCTCGGCCCGCGTCCGCTGCGAGGACCACGCCTCGACCGCCGGGCGGATGACCTCGTCGAGGTTCGGCTCCCAGCCGTAGCGGTCGGCGAAGCGGGGGTCGTCGTGCCACTCCGGCTTGCCGACCAGGTCCGCCAGCTTCGTGAACTGGTGCTCGCGCACGACCTGCATCACCACGTAGCCGTCCGAGCAGCGGAAGCCCTCGCAGATCAGGCCGAGGGGCTTCTCCGGGTCCTGGCGGGCACCGAGCGACCAGAGGTTCATGACCAGGTCGGTCATGGCGACCATGGCGTCGAGCATGGCCACGTCGACGTGCTGGCCCTCGCCGGTGCGGTCGCGGTGGCGGAGCGCCACGAGGATGCCGATGGTGGCGAACAGGGCACTGCTGATGTCGCCCAGCGCGCCGACCGGGATGGTCGTGGGCGGGCCGTCGGGCGTCTTGTAGGCGTAGATGCCCGACATGGCCTCGACGATGGAGGCGTAGGCCGCCCAGTCCTTGTACGGACTGTCGCTGCCGAAGCCCGACAGCGACACGTGGATCACGCCCGGGTGCCGCTCGGCGATGGCGTCGTACCCGAGCCCGAGGCGCTCGAGCGTGCCGGCCTTGAAGTTCTCGGCCACCACGTCGAAGTGCGGCACCAGGTCGAGGAACAGCTCGCGCCCCTCCTCCGCCTTGAGGTCGATGCCCACGCTGCGCTTGTTGAAGTTGTTGCGCAGGTAGGTGGCGCCGACCTTGCGGCCGTCCGGGTCGAGCATGAACGGGCTCGACCCTCGGCCGGAGTCGCCCATGGTCGGGTGCTCGACCTTCACCACGTCGGCGCCCAGGCGGGCGAGCAGCTGGGTGGCGTAGGGCAGGGCCTGCATCTGCTCGGCGGCGAGGATGCGGATCCCCTCGAGCGGCTTGCCGTAGCCGAGCGCCTGTTCGTTGCCGATGTCGCCGAGCTGCATGGTGCCCCCGTCCGTGGTCTGGTGGGCGCTCAGGTTAGGAGGGCACCGGCACCCCCGAGCCATCTGCTCAGCCGTAGGCGACGAGCGACCCGGCCGAGTCGGGCCACGGGACCGAGACCGGCACGAGCAGCAGCCCGTCGCCCAGCACCAGGTCACCCAGCTCGACGTCCCACCAGTTGGGGGCGCCGGCGAGGTCGTCGGAGACGACGTGGGTCCACACGTCGGCGCCGGTGGTCACGTCGAAGGTGTTGACCTTGGCCCCGTTGCTGCGGGCGTAGGCGCGCCCCGCGTTGATCACGGGTGCACCGACGAAGTTCCGGCCGTTCCCGCCCTTGCTCCAGCGGACGACGCCCGACGTGGTGTCGGTGCCGCGGAGCACCGCGTCCTCGTTGTAGATCGTGGTCGCGCCGAGCACCGCGGGGGCCTCCTCGCCCAGCGGCCGGCCGACCACCGTGCCGAGCGCCTGGGTGCGGATCTCCTCGTCGTGCAGGTAGTGCCCGCTCGGCCACATGCGCCCCTCGGCGAGGGTGACCACGCCGAACCCGCCGCCCTGGCAGTTGGGCAGCGATCCCCAGACCTTCGAGCCCGCGTCGGTGAAGCGGTACGCCACCCCGCACCCCTGGGCCACGTAGACGCCCGAGGCGTTGGCGCCAGGCGTCCCCGAGTTGTTCTCGGTGGTGGTCCGCCAGCGGACGGCGCCGTCCGCCACGTCGATCGCCAGGAGGTCGCGGTCGTCGAAGGTGTAGAGCGAGCCGTCGTAGATCGTCAGGCCGCGCAGGCTCGAGATCGACTGCAGGTCCTTCGACCAGACGGTGGCGCCGGTCCGGCTGTCGAGCGCCTGGAGCACGCCGTCGTCGCTGCCGACGACGAGCCGCCGGTCGCCGTAGCCGAGGTGGTTGCGGTCGCCGGTGCCCGGGTCGAACACGACGGGACCCCACAGCACGTGCCCGTCGTCGGGGTCGAGGGCGTACACCGAGCTGCCGGTCGCCTCGTACCCGACCCCCTGGCTCTCGGTCATGACGAAGATCCGGTCGTCGCCCACCACCACCTGCTCGATGGGCAGGCCGAGGTCGGCCTCCCACTGGAAGGCGGGGGTGGCGGGCACGGTGCCGAAGCGCTGCACGCCGTCGTGCGCCGGCCCGCCCTGGTACGTGGACCAGGCCACGTCGATGTCGATCGTGACGGGCGGTGCGGTGGCGGCCGGCCCGTCTCGGAGCGCGGTGTGGGCGGTGACGGTGAAGGCGTAGGTCTCGCCGTCGTCCAACCCCGAGACGACGGCCGACGTGGCACCCGGCCCGAGCGGCCGGTCGGGGCCGTCGGCGACGCCGTCGTGGAGCACGCGCAGGACGTAGCCGGAGAGGGCGGTGCCGCTCGTGGGCGCCGGGCTCCACGACACCGTGACCTGGTCGTCGACGGCCGTGGCCGTCACGCCGCCGGGTGCGCCCGGCGCGGGGAACCGGGCTGCGTACGCCGGGAGGGCCAGCAGGTCCGAGGCGAGGGCGGCGACGCCGTCGGCCTGCACCCGGGTGACCGCTTCGGCCGCCTCGACCCCCACGGGGATCCGCCGGAGGAGGCCGCGGTAGGCCACCACCACCTCGGTGGCCGCCGCCTGCTTGCGCCGGTACTCGTTCGACTGCGAGAAGCCGACCATCACAACCCCGCGGCTCGTGCCCTTGGCGAGCTTGGCGATCCAGTAGGCGCGGCCGCTCGGGTCGGCCGCTCGCCCGAACACGTTGAGGAAGGCCCGGTCGACGAACCCGGCGTTCGACAGGGTCCCGTACTTCCGCCGGAACTCCGACGACGCTGCGAACGTCGCCGAGATCCGGTTGAGGGTCCACCCGCTCGCTGATCGCTTCGTCCAGTACTCCAGCCCGCCCACGTCCGGGACCCGCTGGAAGTAGGCGGTGTAGAGGCGCGTCACGTTGCCGATCCGCTCCGCCGCCGATCCGCCGTGGGCGACCTGGTCGACGACCGCGCCGGCCGACATCGTCCCGTCGGCGAGGCCGGTCACGAACGGGGCCAGCTCGGGGCTGGCGCCGTCGCGGTCCTGGAAGTCCCGGAACTGCTGGCGCACGAAGACCTCGGGCGACCGGAACGGGGCGACGCTCGCCGCCGTGGCGCCGGCCGGGGCGACGGGCACCGCCGCCGGGACCGCGACCGCGGCCAGGCCCAGCGCGGCGACCGCCAGCGCGACCCTCCTGGCACCACCCCGACCGCTCACCGCTCGTCTCCTCCGCCGCACGTCCGGCCGGAGCCTACGGCGCCGCGACCGGTGCGGCTCAGCGCTCCTCCTCGACCTCGATGCCGGCGTCGGCCATGAGCGCCAGGCCGACCGACACCACCTGCTCGTGGTCGATGACCGTGCCTTCGAGCGCCTTGGCCCCCCGGACGTCGATGATCGTCGACCCCTGGAGCCGGGCCCGGGCGAGCTTGGCCCCCGACAGGTCGGCACCGGTGAGGTCGACGTCGTGCCAGCGGCTGCCCTGGACCTCGGCCCGGTAGAGATCGACCTTGGCCGCCGTGCCGCCCGACACCGCGAGCCGCTCGGCCCGGACCATGCGCAGCGCCACCTCGTCGAGCTGGCAGTCCGTGAAGCGGACGTCGGTGAGGCGGGCGCCGCCGAGGTCCGCGCCGGAGAGCCGGCAGTTGGTGAACGACACTCGCGTGAGCGACAGCTCCTCGAGCACCGCACCGGCGAAGTCCGAGTTGGCCACCACGACGTCGGTGAGCTCCAGGCGCCGCAAGCTGGCCCCGGTGAACCGGGTGCTCGAGATGGTCGAGCGGCTGATCTGCACGTGCTCGGCGTCGGCCGCCACCGCGTACCCGGTGATGGCGGCCTCCGACCACCCGTCGTGGTCCTCGAGCCCGTCGAGCTCCACCTCCTCGAGGTCGGCCACCACGATCGGCTTCCGCACCTCCTGGTTGGCCGGTCGCCTCGCGCCGGACCCCGTCGATCGCCTCGTCGCTGCCATGCCGCCCATCATGCCCACGGGGGGTGACACCCGAACCCGGCCACCTCGACCGTTGGATCTGACGGGTCGTCAGATCCCGGCGTAGCCTGGCGGGCATGCGAGGGATCATCAGCTACGGCGCCTACCTGCCCCACCGTCGACTCGACCGGAGCACGATCGCGGCCGTCGCCGGGACCGGCGGGGGCAAGGGCACCCGGACCGTCGCCAGCTACGACGAGGACACCACCACCCTCGGCGTCGAGGCCGCCCGCCGGGCGCTGCGGGCCACCACGGCCCGACCCCGCGCGGTCTGGTTCTCCACGGTGACCCCGGCCTACGTCGACAAGACCAACGCCACCACCATCCACGCCGCGCTGCTGCTGCCGGGCGACGTGATCGCCGCGGACTTCGGCGGTGCCGTGCGCTCGGGCATCGCCGCCGCCCGCACCGCCCTGGCCGGCGGCCCATCGGCCCTCGTGGTCACCGCCGACATCCGCACCGGCCTGCCCGGCAGCGCCGACGAGGCGGCGGGTGGCGACGCCGGTGCCGCCCTCCTGATCGGCGACGAGACCGACGGCCCCGTCATCGCCGAGCTCCTCGGCTCGGGCACCGCCACCGACGAGTTCCTCGACCGCTGGCGCACCCCGGGCGACGCCCGCTCCAAGCAGTGGGAGGAGAAGTTCGGCGAGAACAAGTACGTCGCCCTCGGCCAGGCCGCCCTGCGCGACGCGCTCAAGGACGCCGGCATCGAGGCCGACCGCGTCGATGCCCTGATCGTCGCCGGCACGCACGGCCGGGCCAACAAGGCGGTCGCCAAGAAGTCCGGCATCGACGGCGCCAAGGTCGTCGACGACCTGTCCGGCACCCTCGGCAACCCGGGCGCCGCCCAGGCCGGCCTGGTGCTCGCGGCCACGCTCGACGCCGCCGCCCCCGGCCAGGTCATCGTGCTCCTGTCGCTCGCCGACGGCGCCGATGCCCTCGTCCTCAAGACCACCGAGGCCATCGCCTCGTTCACGCCGGACGCCCCCGTCGGCGACCAGGCCGCCGCCGGCGCCCCGGTCCCGTACGGCAAGTTCCTCGCCTGGCGCGGCCACCTCTCGCCCGAGCCGCCCCGCCGGCCCGAGCCCGCCCGCCCCTCGGCGAGCGCCGCCGGCCGCAGCGAGGACTGGAAGTTCGGCTTCGTCGGCGCCCAGGACCGCTCGTCCGGGGCCATCCACCTGCCGCCCGCACGGGTCTCGATGGCGGGCGGCGCCATCGACGAGATGGACCCGATCCCGATGGCCGACGTGCAGGGCACCGTCGCCACCTACACCATCGACAAGCTCGTCTACTCGCCGAGCCCGCCGGTCGTGTTCGCCATCGTCGACTTCGACGGCGGCGGCCGCGCGCCGATCGAGCTCACCGACGTCGACCCCAAGGCGGTGGCCATCGGCGACCGCATCGAGATGACGTTCCGCAAGCTGTTCACCGCCGACGGCATCCACAACTACTTCTGGAAGGGCCGTCCGGTCCCCGGCAGCGCGCCCGCCTCTGACGGCGCCGACGAGAAGGAGGCCTGACATGGCCAGCCACGGCATCAAGGACCGCGTCGCCATCGTCGGGATGGGCTGCACGCCCTTCCGCGAGCACTGGGACAAGGGCACCGACGACCTCGCGCTCGAGGCCAGCAACGAGGCGTTCGCCGCCGCCGGCATCACCAAGGACGACGTCGACGCCTACTGGCTCGGCACCGCCCAGTCCGGCATGAGCGGCATCACCCTGTCCCGGGCGCTCCAGCTCCAGGACAAGCCCGTTACCCGCGTCGAGAACTACTGCGCCTCCGGCTCCGAGGCCCTCCGCCAGGCCTGCTACGCCGTGGCCTCGGGTGCCTACGACGTGGCCATGGCCGTGGGCGTCGAGAAGGTGAAGGACTCCGGCTACCAGGGCCTCAACGCCTTCCCGATCCCGAACGACGGCACCACCCGCACGCTCACCGCCGCCGGCTCGTTCTCGATGGTCGCCCCCGCCTACGCCGAGAAGTACGGCGTCCCGATGGAGCAGCTCAAGCGCACGCTGGCCCGCATCGCCAGCAAGAACCACTACAACGGCGCCCGCAACCCGCGCGCCCAGTTCCGCCGCGAGATGAGCGTCGAGCAGATCTGCGCCATGCCCAACGTGGCCGGCGACCTGTCGGTGTTCGACTGCGCCGGCGTGGCCGACGGGTCCGCCTCGGCGATCGTCGTGCGAGCCGAGGACGCCTACCAGTACACCGACAAGCCGATCTTCGTGAAGGCGCTGAGCTTCATCGCCGGCAACGGCTCGGGCCTCGTCGACCCCGGCTACGACTACACGTGGTTCCCGGAGATCGCCGCCTGCGCCAAGGACGCCTACGCCCAGGCGGGCATCACCGACCCGGTCAGCCGCATCGCCATGGCCGAGGTCCACGACTGCTTCACCCCCACCGAGCTGGTGCTCATGGAGGACCTGCAGTTCTCCGAGCGGGGCATGGCCTGGAAGGACATCGAGTCCGGTCGCTTCGACCTGAACGGCGAGCTGCCGGTGAACCCCGACGGCGGCCTCAAGAGCTTCGGCCACCCGGTCGGGGCCAGCGGCCTCCGCATGATGTTCGAGGCCTACCTCCAGCTCCGCCGCGAGGCCCCCGAGGACCGCACGATCTCGTCGATCGAGGGCGACCGCAACCTGGCCCTGACCCACAACCTCGGCGGCTACCCCGGCGAGATGGTCAGCTTCGTCAGCATCCTCGGCGCCGACAAGGACTGAGTCGCGCTGGAGGGCACCGCCCTTCCAGCAGGATCACATCGCACCTCAGCCCCGTGGGGGACCGGCGACCTCCACGTCCGCGGCAGAGGTCAGCACCTGGACCTGGTCTGGGATGCCGATGAGAAGCGGGAGCAGCGCAGACGGGTCACCGACCTGCGACGGTGGCGTCAGCGGCCCTCGAAGGCGGGGGTGTAGGCGAAGAGCCCGGGGCTGCCGCCGGTGTGGACGAACACCACGTCACGAGCGGGGTCCAACCGACCGGCGGCGACCTCGGCGAGCAGGTGCTCGAACGCCTTGCCGGTGTAGACGGGATCGAGGAGCACGCCTTCGGTGCGGGCCAGCAGCTCGACCGCGTCGAGCGTGGCCGGACTCGGGATGCCGTAGCCCTGGCCCAGCGTGGCGTCGGTGATCGTCAGGTCCGAGCCACCCTCGGCGATGCCGAGCAGCGCGACCACCTCGACGATGAGCCGGTTCACGAGCGGCGACGTCTCCTCCTTCGACGCGAGGACGCACGCGATGTCGATGGCGGCATCGAGCCCCGCGAGGTCGGCACCGACCGCAAGCCCGGCTGCGGTGCCCGACGTGCTGGCCGCGGTGACGATGCGGGCGATGTCGACGCCGTGCTCCTCGGCCTGGGCGGCCAGCTCGACCGCGGCGTTCACGTAGCCCAGCGCGCCGGTGCCGTCGGATCCGCCGCCGACCACGGTGAAGACCTGCCGGCGCTCAGCCGCGGCCTCGTCGTGCAGGGCGACGGTCCGTTCGATGGTCTCGTCGGCGTCCGCGCACTCGTGGACCCGCGCCCCGAGGATGCCGTCGAGCAGCCGGTTGCCCGACCGCTCGTAGAACGGGTCGGTCCGGTCGACGAGGCGGTTCAGCACCAGCTCGCACCGCAGGCCGAGCTTGGCGCAGGCTGCCGCGGTCTGGCGGGCGTGGTTGCTCTGCAGCGCGCCGTAGGTGATGACCGTGTCCGCGCCCTCGGCGAGCGCCTTGCCCAGGAGGTACTCGAGCTTGCGGGTCTTGTTGCCGCCGATGGCGAGGCCGGTGCAGTCGTCGCGCTTGAGCCAGATGCGCGGGCCGCCGATCTCGGCTCGCAGCCGGTCGGCGGGCTGGAGCGGCGTCGGCCAGTGGCCGAGCTCGGCACGGGGCTGGGCGGCGAGGACCTCGAGCGGGGTCACGGGGCGACCACGAGCTTGCCGCCCTCGGCCCCGGCGAGCAGGCCGGCGAACGCCGCGGGCAGCTCCTCGAGCGTCACGGTCCCGTCGACGAACCCGTCGAGCACGAGGCCGTGCTTGCTGAGGACGTCGATGGTGTCGGTGAAGTCGTCGCGCTCGTAGTAGAGCGCGTACCGGACGTCGAGCTCCTTGTTGAGCCCCGTGTACGGGAAGGTGACGTCGTCCTCGATGCACACCCCGACCACCACCACCCGCCCGTCGACCGCGGCGATGTCCATGGCCTGGCGGATCAATCCCTTCCGGCCGGTGCACTCGAACACGACCGAGGCGCCGGTCATCGTGACCTCCAGCAGGTCCAGCTCGTCGACCAGCGGATCGAACGTCCGGGAGGCGCCGAGCTGGGCGGCGAGCACCCGCCGGCTCGCCGACGGATCGGACACCACGATCGACTCGACGCCGAGGTGCCGAGCCCAGGCGATGATGGCCAGCCCGATCGGACCGGCCCCGAGCACCACGACGGTGTCGGACGGCCCGAGCCCGCCGCGCCGGACCGCACGGCAGGCGATGGCCATCGGCTCGACCAGCGCCTGCTCGACGCCGGTCACCGAGGCCGGGAGCCGGTACACCTCGTCGGCCTGGGCGACCACCAGCTCGGCGAACCCGCCGGGCCGTCCGAGCCCGAGGAGGGCGAACTGGTCGCAGTGGTCGGCGCGGCCCCGGAGGCAGTGGGCGCAGTGCCCACACCCGGTGAAGGGCCGCACGGCGACCGTCTCCCCCGCTGCCCATGTCCCGGTGTCGACGCCCGGCCCGACCGCCTCCACGGTGCCGGCGATCTCGTGACCGAACGTCATCCCGGTCGGCGCCACCGCGGTGGCCACGTGCAGGTCCGAGCCGCAGATGCCGCACCCGGTGACCCGGATCAGCGCCTCGCCGGGACCGGGCTCCGGGTCCGCCAGCTCGACCAGCTCCAGCTGGGGACGATCCTCCGACAGCACGACCGCACGCATGCCCGGAACGTACCGGCTCCCACCCACCCCACGCGACGACCCCGAATCAGGTCACCTGAGCCGCACTACGCGGCACGAACGACCCGATTCACGACCAGCCCCACCCGACCGCCCCCGAATCAGGTCACCTGAGCCGCATGGCGCGGCACGAACGACCTGATTCGCGGGAAGCCCTACCCGACCGCCCCGGAATCGGGTCACCTGAGCCGCACTACGCGGCACGAACGACCTGATTCGCGGGAGACATGATCGGGCGTGGGGCGCGGGACCGCCCCCGACTCCTGATCCGAACCTTGCGGGGACGGTGATCAGGAGGCGAGGGCGGTGGGGCCGGGACCCGGTGGTGGGGGCGGGTCCCGGCCGGACGCGGATCCGGGGAGGGAGGACCGGATCGGCGACGGTGGCGACGGTCAGTCGACGAGGGCGGCCTCGGCCTCGATGCTGTGCTCGAGCACCGAGAGCTCGTCGAGCTCGACGACGTCGCCGTCGGCGGCGTGGGCTTGGCGGGGCGTCCAGAAGAAGGCGGCAACACCGGCCAGCAGCGAGATGCCGGCGGCGACCCACAGCGAGGTGCTGAGGCCGTCGACGAAGGCGCCACGGGCGACCGTCATGATCTGCTCGCCGGCAGCACCGGCCTGCTGGGCGACGAACGAGGCGCCGCCGATGCCGGAGCGCACCGCTTCGGCGGCCTCCGGCGGGAGGGCGTCGGGGGCCGAGCCGAGGTTCGACTGGTACCCGGAGCTCAGGATGGAGCCGACCAGGGCGATGCCGAGGGCGCCGCCGAACTCGCGGACCGTGTCGTTGAGCGCCGAGGCGACGCCCTGCTCCTCGACCGGGAGCGATGCCGTGATGGCGGTGGTGGCGGGCGTCTGGGCCAGGCCCATGCCGACGGCGAGGACCAGCAGCCCCGGGAGGACCGACCAGTAGCCGCCGGAGACCGACGTCATCGACGCCATCATCGCCAGGCCACCGGCGAAGAGGCCCATGCCGACCGTGAACATCGTGCGGTACCCGACCCGGGTGGCGATCCGGGGCGCCATGGCGGACAGCGGCATCATCACCGCGGCCATCGGCATGAGGCTCAGCGAGGCCTTGATGGCCGAGTAGCCGAGGACGGCCTGCAGGAACTGCACGATGATCAAGAAGAGCCCCATCATCATGGCGAACAGGACCATCAAGACGACCGACGACGACGCCAGCGAGCGGTTCTTGAACACCCGCAGGTCGAGGAGCGGGTTCTCCACCCGGGACTCCCACCAGGCGAACCAGGCGGCGCCGAGGAAGCCGGCGGTGAGGCCGAAGACGGTGAGCGGCTCGGTCCAGCCGACCTCGGGGCCCTCGTGCACGGCGAGGACGAGGCCGCCGACGGCGATGGCGGAGAGGAACGAACCGAGCGTGTCGAACTGGCCTTCGTGGTCCTCACGGGAGTGGGGGACGACGGCGAGCGTCATGACCAGGGCGGCGAGGGCGAGGACCGTCGGGGCGGCGAAGACCCAGGGCCAGGTGAAGTTGTCGACGACGATCGACGAGCTCAGCAGGCCGAGGATGCCACCGGCACCGGCGAAGCCGGCCCAGACGCCGATGGCCCGGTCGCGCTCCTCCTCGGGGAAGGTCGAGGTGATCACCGACAGGGTGACCGGCATGATCATGGCGGCGGCAGCGCCGGCGACGACGCGGGCGGCGAGGAGCTGGTTCACCGTGCCGGCGAAGGCGGCGCCGACGTTGGCGAGGGCGAAGATCGTCAGCCCGGCGAGCAGCACGTGCTTGCGGCCCCACCGGTCGCCGATGGCGCCGACGGGGAGGAGCAGGGCGGCGAGGGCGATCGTGTAGCCGTTGATGACCCAGAGCAGCTGGCTCTGCGTCGCGCTCAGGTCGGCGGCGAGCTGGCCCTGGGCGACGTTGAGGCCCGAGACCGAGGCGACGACGGCGATGAGGCCGGTGCACACGGCCACCAGCACCCAGGTGCGGCGGCGGGCCTCGGCCTTCGCCTGGGGATCGGGTGGGGCGTCGGTTCGGTTGGCGATGGCTGCGGTCGACATCGTGGGCTCCTTGGTCCGTCCCGATACGATACGAGACGGTAGCGTCTTTGTAGTACGAGACGGTACAGTACTGTTACTCCGCCGACAAGCCCCCGGGTGTGAGACACCCGTCACCAGTACGATCGAGACCAAGCCATGGACGCACGCATCGAACGCACCCGCACCGCCGTGATGGAGGCCGCCACCGAGCTGCTGCTCGAGGGCGGGCCGTCCGCCATCACCATGGACGGCGTGGTCGCCCGCTCCGGTGTCGCCAAGTCGACGCTCTACCGCCACTGGCCCACCCGCGACGCGCTCGTGATCGCCGTGTTCGGCCACATCGCGCCGAACCTGCCCGAGCCCGACCCGTCGCTCACGTTCGAGGAGGGCCTGCGCGTCCTCGCCCACAGCTTCGTGGCCGTGGTCAACGACCCCTACTGGAAGCGGCTCATCCCGGCCATGCTCCTGCTGAAGTCGGAGATGCACGAGATCGCCGAGCTCGACGCCGACCTCCAGAAGCACCAGGCCGACGTCGTCACGCCGGTGCTCGAGTGCGGCGTCCACGAGGGCTGGCTGGCCGAGGGCTTCGACGCCCCCTGCATCTCGACGCTGCTCATCGGCCCCATCCTCATGGCGGCCCTCACCGACTCCACGCCCCTCACCGACGAGTTCGCCGACCACTGCGTCGACCACTTCCTCGCCGGCGTCCGGGGCACCACCAACGCCACCGTCTGACCCTGGGGCCGGGCGGTCAGTTGCCGCCTTGGGCGGCGGGGGAGCCGGGAAACGGCGGGTAGTCCTTGGTCTGGTCCTGATCGGGGACCTCGTCGAGGATGGTGACGGAGCCGGCGTCCTTGAAGAGGAGGTCGTCGTCGAGCTCGGGGACCTCGCCGAGCACGAGGCGCTCGCCGCCGGCGGCGTAGCGCCACATGCCCTTGCCCTCGACGTCCTGCTCGTCGACGCCCTCGGCGTCGGGGTCCCACCAGACGTTGGTGAAGTCGTCGACGCCGACCCAGTCGGGCTTGTCGAACAGGCCGTGGAACCCGAAGCTGATCCGCGGCGTGGTGGGCCCGCCGCCCGACGGCGGGTACCGGAACAGGGCGCCGGCGAAGGTCTCGGCGTTCAGGTCGGGACCCGCCCCCTGGAGGCCGATGAACAGCTGGGCGACCACCGGGCCCATCAACGGGAGGGTCTTCTTCGCCACCGGCTCCTTGCCGTACCACCACTCGTAGAGGCGCCACGGCTCCGAGTACTGCGGCTCGGTGCGGGCGGGAAGGCTCGAGGCGCCGAACGCGTGCGCCCACTGGTCCTGATCGTAGAGCCGCGCGGCGGCGGTGGTGTCGGTGAACACCGTGCCGGTGATGATCCACTCGGGGTGGTAGTCCTGCGCGGTGGCCTGCTCGGTCAGGTACTTGGGCATCAGCGGATCGCCGAGGAACACGACCGAGGTCACCCCCTCGGACTTGAGCCGCCCGACGATGGCCTGGGCCTGCTTCGGGAGCGTGTTGAGGTCGAGCAGGTAGGTGAGGATGGTCTTGGCCGAGTAGCCCTGCTTCTCGTACTTCTTCACCGCCTCGCGCTGGAGCTCGCCGAACACGGGCGGGTCCTGCTCGTAGTGGACGATGCCGAACACCCGCTCCTTCTTCGCCAGCTCGGGGTCGCCGGCGAACTGGGCCTTCTTGCCGAACAGGTTCTTCGTGCCGAAGTCGAAGACGCCGTAGAGCAGCTGGTCCGGGCTGGCGAGCTGGCCCCACGCGTAGGGGGCGTTGTCCTGGTAGGCGGAGTCCGGGGTCGAGTAGCCGCAGGCGATGCACAGGACGTGGTGGCGGGCGAGCTCGTCCTGGTAGGCCGACGTCTGGGTGGGGCCGCCGATGGAGGCGAAGGCGCCCATGTCGAGGGCGACCTTGCGGGCGTCGGCGCGGGCGGTGGCCGGGCTCTTGCCGTCGCCCGATGCCTGGAACGGCTTGAACACGACCTTCCGGCCGTAGAGCTCGTACATCCCGTTGGCCGCCTCGACCAGGTCCTCGACGCCCTGCTGGGCGATCTTCGGTTCGTCGAGCACGCCGAACGCCTGGAGCGTGGCGCTGACGTCCTGCGGCGACGACTGGTAGTAGGCGACGGTGATCGTGTCGTCGGTGACCCCGGGGGCGGTCTCGCCGCCGTTGGTGGTGACGGTCTGGCCGCCCTGGTTCACCCACGGCTTGGTCCCGTCCCACACCGGGACGCACGGTGGTGCGTAGACCGACGGGAACGCGTTGCGCCCGGTCTCGGGGTCGCACCGGTCGCCCCAGTCGTAGTCGTCGAGGGTCCCGTCCTCCTTCGCCTGCGAGTAGAGGACCGGGAGGACGGGGTTGTCGACGTAGGACTTGGCCACGGATTCGGTGGGCGCCTTCCGGCCCGGCGTCTCGGTGCCCTTGCCCTTGGCCGTGGCCACCACGCCGGCACCGACCACGAGCGCCACGACGAGCACGAGCGGACCGAAGCGGCGCACGGGCGAGAGGGCGGGCCACGGGCGGGCCGGGGAGCTGGTCATCGGGAGCCTCCGGGGAGCGGGGCGGAGCGGTGCAGCGTCGCACCTCCGGCACCGAGGTAGGACGCGACCACCTCGGGATGGTCGAGGACGGCGGCGGGTGCGCCGGTGGCGACGACCGCGCCCTGGTCGAGGGCGACGAGCCGGTCGGCGATCGACGAGATCAGGCTGATGTCGTGCTCGATCACGACCAGGGCCGCGCCCAGGCGGTCGCGCAGGCCGAGCAGCACCGGACCGAGCGCCTCGGCTTCGCGCTGGGCGATGCCGCTGCTCGGTTCGTCGAGCAGCACGACCGAGGGCTGGTGGGCGACGACGCACGCGAGGTCGACCATCCGGCGGGACCCGGTGGACAGCTCGCTCAGGCGCTTGTCGTGGAAGGCGCCGAGGCCGAACAGGTCGATCAGCTCCTCCACCCGTTCGCGCACGGCCGCCTCGGTGAGCTGCACCGCGGGGAGGCGGCACGCTTCGCTGATGGGGTCGGCCACCTCGATCCACCGCTCGAGCGCGACGGCGATGGTCTCGGCGACGGTGAGGCCGCCGAACAGCCGGGCATCCTGGAACGACCGCCCGAGACCGGCCCGGGCCCGTGCCGACGCGGGGGCGCTGGTGAGGTCGTGGCCGAGCACCACCACCTTGCCGGCGGAAGGCCGGGTGAACCCGGAGACGAGGTCGAAGATCGTGGTCTTGCCGGCGCCGTTGGGCCCGATGAGCCCGACGACCTCGCCGGGAGCCACCGAGAACGTGACGTGGTCGACCGCGACGATGCCCCCGAACGCGACGGCGAGGCCGTCGACCGAGATCGCGGCGGAGCCTGCGCCCTCCGGCGCGACCGGTCCCGCGTCGGAGGCGGCAGGGCGGACGGTGACCGCGGGTGGCCCGTCGGCCGCGAGCGCCTCCCGCGCCCCTTGGAGGTAGACGGCCCGGACCAGGTCGGGCTGCTCGAGCAGCTCTGCGGCGTCGCCCGAGAACCGCACCTCGCCCTTCTCCATGAAGAAGGCGTGGTCGGCGATCGTGAGGGCGACGTTGACGGATTGCTCGACGATGACGATCGTCGTCCCGTCGTCCCTCAGGCGCCGCAGCTCCTCGAGCAGCTGCTCGACGACGACCGGTGCGAGGCCGAGCGACAGCTCGTCGACGAGGAGCAGCGCGGGCCGTGCGAGCAGGGCCATCGCCAGGGCGAGCTGCTGCTGCTGGCCGCCGGAGAGGTCGCCGGCGGGGTCGGTGGCGCGGCGCTCGAGGATCGGGAAGCGGGTGCGGACCTCGGCGATGCGGGCGTCGGCGTCGGACCGGTCACCCCGGATCAGCCAGGCTGCGACCCGCAGGTTCTCGTCGACGGTGAGCGACGGGAACACGCCCTGGCCACCGGGCATCTGGGCGATCCCCTGCTGTGGGACCTCGTGCGGGGCCAGGGCGCCGAGGTCGACCCCGTCGAGCTCGATGCTCCCGGCGGTGACCGGCGCGACGCCGCCGATCGCCCGCAGGAGCGTGGACTTGCCCGCACCGTTCGTCCCCAGCAGCGCCGTGATCTGGCCGCGGGGCACGTCGAGGTCGACCCCGAACAGGACCTGGACCTTGTCGTAGGCCACGTCCAGGTCGCGCACCGAGAGCCAACCCGGTTCGGTCGGTCGCGCCACCCGCGGCGCCTCGGGCGCCGGTTCCGCTGCACCGGCGGGGAGGGGCGCGGGCTCGGGGTGGTCCGGCTCGTCGGCGCGACGGTCGGCCGTGAGGCTCGGGACGTCGATCCCGTGCCGGGCCGCCACCCGCCGGAGGATGGCGTCGCGCACCCGGTACACCAGCTCGGCCAGGCCGCCGGGCAGCACCATCAGCACGACGAGCACGCCGACGGCCGACGGCAGGAGCGCCCACTCCCCCGACAGGAACGTGCGGCTGCCGTCGAGCACGCCCGCCCCGAGCAGCGCGCCGAGCAGGCTCCCGACGCCGCCGACGACGGCCGCGATGAACACGTTGAGGCTCTGGTCGGCGCCGTAGGTGGCGACGTCGTAGCCCTCGCTCACGTACATCAGCAAGACGCCGGCCACCCCGGCGATGAAGCCGGACAGGGCGAACGCCCCCAGCCGGGCGGGGACCACGCGCACGCCGTAGGCCTGGGCGCCGGGGACGTTGTCGCGCAGGGCGCGCAGCACCCGGCCCGTGCGACTGCGCCGGATCCCGGCCACCGCGAGCAGCGTGAGCACGAGGATCCCGAGGACGACCTCGTACATGGCGGCATCGCCCGAGAGGCCCCAGATGCCGAGCAGGGGCCGGCGGGGCACGGCATCGGTGGGGATCCACGTGGCCTCGGTGGGGTTGAGGAGGGACCCGGCCGCCGCCTGCGCGAACGCGAGGGTGGTCACGGCGAGGAAGATCCCCTGCCACCGCAGCGACGGGAGGCCGACGACCACGGCGACGAGCGCGGCGGCCGCACCGCCGGCGAGGAGCGTCAGGCTCAGGTCCCACCGCCACTCCGCGGTGACGTAGGCGGCCACGGCCGCACCGGTGGCGGCGAACGCCATCTGCCCGAGCGTCACCTCGCCCGCCCAGCCGGTGAGGACCACGACCGAGAGGGCCAGCACCGCGAGCGCGCCGACGGTGGCGGCCCGGAACGTCTGGCTCTCGCTCAGTACGAGCGGGAGGCACACCGCCGCCACGAGCACCGCGACCCCGCCGATCCAGCGGGCGGCCACCAGGGAGCGGATGCCGGCCAGCTCCCGGGGGATGGCCCGCGGCTCGACGCTCGACCGCCAGCTCGACACCTCCTGGCGATCGGCCCGGCGGCGCGGCGCCCGACGGGCGAGCAGGCCGACGAGCACCACGACGGCCAGCACCGTGTCGGTCTCGGTGACCGAACCGCCGCCCGCCGGCCCGGTGGCCTGGGCCAGCACGCCGATGGCGACCGCGCTCGTGAGCGCGACGGGAAGGGACTCGAAGCCGGCGAGCGCCAGCGCGGCGAGGGCCGCGACCATCACGCGCAGGCCCACGCCGGCCGTGATCTCGAGGCCGAGGATGGCGGCCTGCAGGAACGTGCCGAGGAACGCCAGCACCGCGGCCACGACCCACACCCCTGCCTCGATCCGCGGGACCGGCACCCCGAGCATCGACGCCCGGTCGGCTCGTTCGGCCGAGGCGCGGACCGCGATCCCGACGTCGGAGCGGCGCAGCGCGAGCGTGACGCCGACCAGGCACGCGACCGACACGAGGACGGCCACGACCTCGTCGCCGCCGAACACGGTGGTGCCGATCGTGAAGGACAGCTTCCACGGCACGCCGAGCTGGGCTGCGTCCCGGTCGGCGAGCTGGATGCGGTCCCACAGCCGCGGCACGAGCAGGGCGCCGACGGCGAAGAACTGGGCGAGGCCGATGGTGGCCACCGTGAGCACGAGCCGCGGCGACCGGCGGAAGCGGGCCACGACCAGCGCGTCGATCCCGAGCCCGACGCCGGCCGCGGTGACCAGGCCGACGAGCAGCGCGCCCCAGTAGCCCAGCGCGTCGCACACCCACAGCCCGACGACGGTCCCGACCAGGACGACGGCGCCCACGACCGCCGCCCGGCCGACCGACCAGCCGAGCAGCAGGGCGGCGCTGGCGGCCACGACGAGGGCGGCCACGGCCCCCATCCCGATGGACACGCCGAGCGCGGGCGCCCCGAAGATGAGCACCCCGATCGCCAGCGCCGAGGGGTAGGTCCCGATCGATGCCTGGGCGAAGTTCACGACCCGATTGGCTCGGTACACGAGCATCATGCCCAGCACGACCAGGCTGTTCAGCAGGCCCGCGACGACGCCCTGGGTCCACACCCCGAGCGACACCGGGTAGAGGACGAGCTGGACGGCGATGACCGCGAGGGCCGGCCCGACCACGCCCAGGGCGCGCCGGACGGGGTCACCCCCTGGTTCGGTCCGATCGCTCGTGCTCGTCACCAGCGGCCACTGTGTCATCGAACGATGTCACGGTCAATCGGGCCCTTCCCGAGCACCTCCGGGCGACGAATGGGTGCCGTCGCCGATCGGGTCAGGAGAACGCGGCGACCGAAACGGTGAGGGGAGCGTCGACGTCGGCGGCCCAGTCCGCCGCGTAGGCAGCCACCTTCGTCTTGTCGGCCGCCGGAGGCAGGAACTGGTTCACGCGGGTGCCGGTGACGGTGGCGGTCGGGGTGCTCCGAGGGTCCGTGTTGTCGATGCCGGCCTGGACCCACGAGCCCGAGGCGCCGAAGTAGGAGCTGTCGCCCCAGCACTGCGGCTCCTGCGGGAGGCGCTGGTCCCGGTAGAACCCGACGGTCTTGGCGTTCAGCCCGGACTGCGAGGTCGTGAAGGTGCTGCGGGTGTAGATCCGGCCCTGGGGCCCGTCGACCGCCTCCCAGCGCGGGAGCTTCGTGCCCACCACGTCGGCGACGCCGTCGATCCTCACGCCGTTGGGCACCGTCGAGCTGCGGTACGTCATCCCCGAGGCCGCGGAGCTGTAGTCGACGAAGTCCATGATCCCCGGGATGGCGTGCACCCGGAGGTTGGTGATCACGTCCTCGCGGTCCCGGTACAGGAGGTGGGTCCGCTGGGTCAGCGGCCCGCTGTTGGCCCCGACGTAGCTCCGGATGGCCCGGACCGGCCCGTCGATGTTGGCGACGAACGCGCCCTCCTCCTCGAGGAAGGTCTGGTTGCTGCGACCGCAGGTCGAGGTGGCGAACTGGTTCTTGTGGCCGTCGAGGACGTCGGCACCCGACGCGCCCGGCGCCAGCACCTTCCAGCTCACCTCCTTCCAGCGGTCGGTGAAGTCGATGCGGTAGGTCGGCGTGACCACCGACGACGTCTCGGGGTTCGGGCCCGTGGCCCGCTTGTAGGTGCTCTTGTAGTCGCCGCTCTTGAGGGCGAAGTCGTAGGCCACGTAGTCCTTGCCCGCCGAGGAGTCGAGCCCGCCGGTGGAGCGGAAGAGGTACACCCAGCCCTTCTCGGAGCCGGCGCGGGGGTCGGAGACGGCGACGGCCACCCCGCTGCCGGCGACGACGCCGGCCGGCGAGGAGCCCTCGGGGGCCTGACCGCCCGCGTCGGACGCCATGAACACGACCTCGTCGTCGCCGTCGACGTTCGGGTTGGCGTCGGCTCCGACCCAGGTGTTCGGGTCCGCGTACTGGAGCGCGGTGGGCCCGCCGCTCCCGTTGCCGTAGACGGTGCCCGGGGTCCCGGCCGCCGCGTTGGTCGAGGGCTGCGAGCCGAACGGCACGACCTTGCGCTGGTCGACCTGGACCGGGATCTGCGTCCAGGTCTTCGTCGACCCGTCGGTGGTGTGGCGGAACGCCACCACCCGGCTGGGCAGCACGCCGGAGAACGCCGGCAGCTGCTTCCCGGTGAGCACCACGGGTGCGCCGGGCCGGTTGAGCGTGCTCTTGGGCGCGTCGTCGCAGCCGGTGAGGATGGTGACGGCGACGCCGCACGCCAGGGTGCCGGCCAGCAGTCGTCGGACGTTCATCGGGCCCTCCGTTCCGGCCCGCGAACGGCCGGGGTCAGCGGTACAGCGCCTCGATCTCCGAAGCGAAGTGGGTGTTGACGCCTCGGCGCTTGAGCTTCGACGTCGGGGTGAGCAGGTCAGAGTCTGGCAGCCACTCCTCGCCCAGCACCTTCACCTTCTTGACCCGCTCGGCGTTGTTGAACGGCTCCATCACGCCGGCGAGCGCCGCCTCGACCTCGGAGATGACGTCGGGGTGGTCGGCCAGCTCGACGAGCGTGAGCTCGCCGAGGCCGTGCTGGGCCGCCCAGGCCGGGGCGGTGTCGGGGTCGAGCACCACGAGGGCCGACACGAACGGGCGCTGGTCGCCGATGGCCGCAGCCTGGCCCACGAGCGGGATCATCTTCAGGGCCGCCTCGAGGTTGGCCGGGCTGATGTTCTTGCCGCCCGCGGTGATGATCAGCTCCTTCTTGCGGTCGACGATCTTCAGGTAGCCGTCGTCGTCGAGCTCGCCGATGTCACCGGTGTGGAGCCAGCCGTCGGCCGAGAGGGCCTCGTCGGTCTTCTCGGGGTCGTCGAGGTAGCCGGAGAACACGTGGGGGCCTCGGCAGATGACCTCGCCGTCCTCGGCGATGCGGACCTCGGTGCCGGGGCAGGCCGGACCGACGGTGCCGGGCTTGATGCGCTCGGGCGTCCAGGTCATGAGGCCCGTGTTCTCGGACATGCCGTACACCTCGGACAGCGGCACGCCGATGGCGCGGAACCAGCTGAGCAGGTCGGGCGGGATCGGTGCGGCACCGGTGACCGCCACCTCGAGCTCGTCGAGGCCGAGCAGCAGCCGCACCGGCTTGAAGGCGACCTCGTCGAGGAAGGCGTAGGTGGCCTCCTCCTCCTCGGTGGCGGTGCCCCACGACTTCTTGATGGCGATGGGCTTGGCCGCCTCGACCGCCTCGTCGAACTGCCGGGCCTTCTCCGGGTCGGCGGCGAGGGCGCCGGTGAGCCCGGCGTGGATCTTCTCCCAGACGCGCGGCACACCGAAGAGGACGTTGGGCTTCACCGGGCCGAGGTAGGACGCGATCTCGCTCGGGTTGGGGCAGCAGCTGACCTCGTAGCCCAGGACGACCTGGGAGTAGTGGCTGACCGTGCGCTCGGCGATGTGGGCCATCGGCAGGTACGAGATGACCTTCTTGCCCCGGGCGTCGGCGAAGGGCATCAGGTCCCGGGTGGCCTCGGCCACGAACATCACGTTGGCGTTCGAGATCATCACGCCCTTGGGCGGGCCGGTGGTGCCCGAGGTGTAGATGACCGTGACGAGGTCGCTGGGGTCGCCCTGGGCGGCCGCGGCGGCGAGGTCGATGGGCTCGCCGGCGACGAGGTCGTCCCAGGTGAAGTCGGCGGCGAGCTCGCCCAGCTTCAGCACGCCGATGGTTCGCAGCTTGGTGAGCTGGTCCCGCACGGCGGCGAACCGCTGGAGGAAGCTGTCGTCCTCGACGATGCCGACGACGGCACCCGAGTGGTTCACCAGGTACTCGACCTGGTCGGGGGCCGAGGAGTTGTAGATCGAGATCGGCGTGGCGCCGAGCATCAGCACCGCCACGTCGATGACGTGGAAGTGGGCGATGTTGCGCATCATCAGCACGACGCGGTCGCCCCGCTGCACGCCCTGGGCCTTGAGCCCGCCCGCCACCTTGGCGACGAGCTCGGCGACCTCGGAGAAGGTCCACTCCTTCCAGTCGTCGCCCTCCTTCCAGCGCACGGCCACGTCGTCGCCCTGCGACGCCACCACGTCGAGGAAGGCGCTGGCGATCGTCTTGCTGGCGGTGCGTTCGGTGATGGAGGTCATGGCGGCCTTCCGGGTTCCCCTGGCTCGGTGGTCGAAGTCGGACCCTTCACTAGCAGACGGTTGTGACGCTCGGCTCGCTCGCGAGGTCGGACCGGGGTTGCGCACCCGCACCGGACCCCGCTTGACTAGTCCTTGACCGACCGGTCAAGAAATCCACTCGGACCCGCAGGGGCCGGAAGGGGAAGGGGCCACCATGGCTACCGCTGTCATCGTCGATGCCGTCCGCACGCCCGGCGGCAAGCGCTACGGGAAGCTGTCGGGTTGGCACGCCGCCGACCTCGCCGCCGAGACGCTCAAGGCGCTCGCCGAGCGCAACAACCTGGATCCGGCCCTCGTGGAGGACGTGATCATGGGCTGCGTCATGCAGGTCGGCAACCAGTCGGTCAACGTCGGCCGCTCGGCCGTGCTGGCCGCCGGCTGGCCCGAAGAGGTGCCCGCCACCACCATCGACCGCCAGTGCGGCTCGTCGCAGCAGTCCGCCCACTTCGCCGCCCAGGGTGTCATCGCCGGCGCCTACGACATCGTCGTCGCCGCCGGCGTCGAGGTCATGTCCACCACCCCCATGGGCGCCTCGGTCACCCCGGGCAGCTTCCCGATGGGCCCCAAGGTCATGGAGCGCTACGCCCCCCGTGGCGGCGTCGTCATGCAGGGCACGTCCGCCGAGATCATCGCCAACAAGTGGGGCCTCACCCGCGAGGACCTCGACGAGTACTCCGTGCGCAGCCACCAGCGGGCCGCGGCCGCCACCGCCGAGGGCCGCTTCGAGAACGAGATCATCCCGGTCCTCGAGAAGCGCTTCGACCGCGAGACCAAGGAGGTCATCGAGACCGGTGAGCTCGTGACCGCCGACGAGGGCATCCGCCCCGACTCCTCGCTCGAGTCGCTCGCCAAGCTGAAGCCGGCCTTCGACCCGGAGAACGGCGTCGTCACCGCCGGCAACTCCTCGCAGATCACCGACGGCGCCTCGGCCGTGCTGATCATGAGCGAGGAGAAGGCCAAGGAGCTCGGCCTCAAGCCGCGCGCCAAGTTCCACTCGTTCTCGCTCGCGGGCGTCGACCCGATCGAGATGCTGACCGGCCCGATCCCGGCCACGGCCAAGATCCTCGAGCGCTCCGGCCTCAGCCTCGACGACATCGACCTCATCGAGATCAACGAGGCGTTCGCCTCCGTCGTCCTCGCCTGGGGCAAGGAGTACAACCCGGACTGGAGCAAGGTGAACGTCAACGGCGGCGCCATCGCCCTGGGCCACCCCCTCGGCTGCTCCGGCACCAAGCTCATGGCGACCCTGCTGAACGAGCTCGAGCGCACCGGTGGCCGGTACGGCCTCCAGACGATGTGCGAAGGCGCCGGCATGGCCAACGCCACCATCATCGAGCGACTGGACTGACGAGCCCCGGCACGTCACGCTCTCCGTAGCGGTCTGCCGGGCCCACCCCTCCCTCCGGGTTCGACCAGATCGCGCGCGGCCCCCGGCTCAGCCGGGGGCCGCGTCGCGTCCGGGCCCAGATCGGGGACCAGCGGGTTCGGTCGTTCACGAGGGGCGTCCGTAGGCTGGGCGCATGATCTCCGGTGCCACCGCTCCCCTCGTGCTCGGCGCCTTCGGCGGCGCCAGCATCTGGCGGATCGTCGGCGCCGTGGTGTTCGCCGTCGTGCTCCTGTGGATCGGCTCCAAGGTCCTGGGCGGGTTCGCCCGCCCGGTGCCGGCGCCCCCGGACCCCGGTGAGCTCCGCCGGGTCCGCTTCACGTACCGGTGCAGCATCTGCGCCACCGAGGTGCGCATGACCCAGGCCAACGACGAGGTCCCCGAGCCGCCGCGCCACTGCATGGAGGACATGGAGCTGGTCACGTCGCCCTACGACGACTGACCGCTCGCCGCTCGTCCACCGGCCCTGGACAGCCCTGGGGATGACGGTCCCCGCTTTCCCCAACCTGTGGACAAGATTGGGGAGGGTCACATCCCTGTAACTTCTCGGCAACCTCGGTCAACCCGCCGTCGGACGGCCGAAACCTGACGGATCCCTGACGGATCCGTTCCCCCGGGCGCCTCGGTGGGCGGCTAGCGGTACTGCGTGGCGGTGACGATGCCGCCCAGGATGAAGCCCAGGCCGATGACCAGGCGGATGTTCGACGCATCGCCGAACACGCCCATGTAGTTGGTCATGATGATCAGCGCGCCCAGGATGATCAGGCCGAACATGATGGCCGGGACCCACCACGGGCTCGGGCCCTTGGCGTAGACCTGCTGGGGGGTCGGCGCCGGCGCCTTGGTCACCACGTTGGCGGTCTTCTTGGCGTCGCGGGCCTTGGAGGTGGAGGCGGGAGCGTCGGCGGGCTGCGCCTTCTTGGCCGCAGCCGGACCGCCCTTGGGGGTGACGCGACGGCTGGTCACGGTGCGACGGGCCACCACCTTGCGCTCGGCGACGACCGCATCGGCCTTGGCCTTGCGCTCGTTGACGGGCTCCTCCGCCGCATCGTCCGCGGCGTCCTCGACCTCGTCGCCCGTCGCCTCCGCCGTGGCGTCCGCGTCGGCGGCCTCGGCCTCGGGGGCGTCGACCGCAGCGTCGGCCTCGGCCGGTTCCGCGGCGTCGTCTGCGAGGGTCTCGTCGGAGTCTTCGGACATGGTCCGGCAGCCTACCGAACCCGGATCGACCGGCTGGCGGCGGCGACGGATCCCGAGCAGGGCCGTCATGGCGTGGTTGGGATCGTGCTTCCTTGGGGTACCGACCGCCGGACGAAGGGACCGCCGATGCTCGCTGCTGCCGTGATCGCCATCGTGTTCGCCTGCATCTTCGTCGTGACCTGGCTCTCGTCCCGGGCCGATGCCGCCCAGAGCCGCTGCGACGAGCACCTGCGCCACATCCAGCACCAGCTCGAGGTGCGGCCGTCGCCCACCGTCGCTCCGCCTCCGGGCCCCCGGCCTCCCGCCCGCAGCTGACCCGCCCGATTCGGAGGCGGAGGCCCGGTGGCCCCGCCGCTACCGTGGCCCGCCATGGGCCGCCGCGTGCTGGTGATCGACAACTACGACTCGTTCGTCTACAACCTCGTCCAGTACCTGGGTGAGGCCGGGGCCGAGCCGCTCGTCTACCGCCACGACGCCATCACGCTCGAGCAGGCGGTGGCGCTCGACCCCGATGGCATCTTGATCTCCCCCGGGCCGGGCACGCCCGACGATGCCGGCGTCTCGAACGAGGCCATCGCCCACTTCACGGGCAAGAAGCCGGTGTTCGGCGTGTGCCTGGGCCACCAGTGCCTCGGCCAGGTCTTCGGCGGCACCGTGGTCCGTGCCCCCGAGATCATGCACGGCAAGACCTCGCTCATCCGCCACCAGGGGGTCGGCGTGTTCACCGGCCTGCCCCAGCCGCTCGAGGCCACCCGCTACCACTCGCTCGTCGTCGACCGGGACTCGGTCCCCGACGTGCTCGAGATCACCGCCGAGACCGACGACGGCATCGTGATGGGCCTGCGCCACAAGGACGCGCCCACCGAGGGCGTCCAGTTCCACCCCGAGTCGATCCTGACCGTGGGCGGCCACGACCTCGTGGGCAACTTCCTGACCCAGGTCGACGCCTACTCCTGACGACCCGGATCCGGGGCGGACCAGCCGCCCGCCCGGACGAGCGCCGGGCTAGGGCGCCGTGGTCGTGGTGGTCGGCGGGAGCGTCGTCGTGGTGGTGGGCGGTGCCGTGGTCGTGGTGGTCGGCGGGAGCGTCGTGGTGGTGGGCGGGAGCGTCGTGGTGGGCGCCGCCGTGGTGGTGGGTGCCGCCGTCGTGGTGGTGGCGATGGGCTCCCCGGCGAGGATCAGGTAGATCTCGCGGTCCTTGGCGTAGGTGCCCGGCCCCGGCTCGGTGCGCAGCACCGTGCCGGCCGCGGGCGGCTGCTCGCCGGTGCTCTCGTCGACGGTGGGCGTCTCGGTGCGCGCCTTGACGTCGGTGAAGCCGGCGTCCTTCAGCGTGTCGCGCGCCTGCTCCTCGGTCATCCCGCTGACGTCGTCCAGGGTGGCTTCGCCGACGCCGACGCTGACCTGGAGGATCACCGTGGACCCGGTGTCGACCTCCTTGCCCTCGGCCGGGTTCTGGTCCACGACGGTGCCCTCGGGCTGGTCGCTCTCGGCGTCCGACGTCTCCACCTCGAGACCCAGGTCCTCGAGGCGGGCCTTGGCCGTGTCGACGTCCATGCCCACGACGTTGGGCACGTCGACCTTCTTGGTCTGCTCCTCGAAGATGCCGAGCTGCTGGCCGAAGGCGAACAGCAGGCCCGCCAGCACGACGAGCAGCAGGGCGATGATCACGAAGAACCAACCGGTCTTCTTGCGCTGCGGCTCGGCGGGCACGGGGTCCAGCGGCGGCGGCACCACCGCGGGGCTCCCCGTGGGCGGCGTGGGCGGCGACGGGGGCCGGGCCGGGCCGGTGGGCACCGGGGTCACCGCCGCGATCGGCTTGCCCTCGCGGAACCGCAGGAGGTCGGCCCGCATGGCGGCGCCGTCGGCGTAGCGGTCGTCGGGGTCCTTGGCCAGGGCCCGCATCGTGATGGCCTCGTAGTCCCGAGGGAGGCCGGGCACCCGCTCGGCCAGCGACGGGATCGGCTCCTGCACGTGCTTGTAGGCGATGGCGACGGGGCTGTCGGCGCTGAACGGCGGCTTGCCCGATGCCATCTCGTAGAGGACGACACCCAGCGAGTACAGGTCCGAGCGGGCGTCGACCGCCTTGCCCTGGGCCTGCTCGGGCGAGAAGTAGGTGGCCGTACCCATGACCGAACCGGTCTGGGTCAGGTTCTCCTCGCTGCTGGCCGTCATGGTCCGGGCGATGCCGAAGTCCGCCACCTTGACCTCGCCGGTCTTGGTGATGAGGACGTTCCCGGGCTTCACGTCTCGGTGCACCACGCCCTTGCGGTGGGCGAAGCCGAGGGCGGCGGCCACGTCGGCGGCGATGCCCGCCGCCCGCTTGGGCTCGATGGGGCCCTCGTTGCGGAGGATCTCCGAGACCGTCTGGCCGTCGACGTACTCCATGACGATGTAGTAGGTGCCCCGCTCCTTGCCCCAGTCGTAGACGCCCACGATGTTGGGGTGGTTGAGGTTGGCGGCGGCTTGGGCCTCGCGGCGGAACCGGGCCACGAACGACGGGTCGGTGGCGAACTCCGGGAAGAGGATCTTGATGGCGACGAGCCGGTCGAGGAGGCGGTCGCGCGCCAGGTACACCTCGGCCATGCCCCCGCGCCCGACGCGCCGATGGAGTTCGTAGCGCCCGTTGAGGACGACCTGTTCACGGTTGGACATGGCTCAGACCAGCCTACGAGACGGCTTCTGCACGGACGGGGCACGATCGCTGCACATCAGTTGCCCGCCGTGGTGGAGGTGGTGGCGCCGGTGTCGTCGGCGGGGGGCGCGGGCATCGGCTGGAACGACTGCTCGATCACCTGCTTGGCGATGGGGGCGGCGAGGCGGCCACCCGTGGACTCGGAGGCGCCGTCCTGGTTCTCGACGATGACGGCGACGGCGATCGAGGGCGCCTGACCGGGCAGGCCGGCCCAGGCGATGATCCAGGCGTGGGAGCGCAGCGGCTCCGACGGGCCGAACTGGGCGGTGCCGGTCTTGGCGCCGATGTCGAGGCCCTCGACGGCGATGCGGGTGGCGCTGCCGTTGCGCACGACCTCGCGCATGCCCTCCATCATCGTCTGGGCGGTCTGCGGGGTGCTGGCCCGCTTCCACTGGGTGGGGTCGTGGCTGGAGACCTGGTCGCCCTCGCCGTCGCGGATCTCGCTCACGAGGTGGGGCTCCATGATCACGCCGCCGTTGGCGACACCGGCGGCGACGAGCGCCATCTGCAGCGGGGTGGCCGCCGTCTCGTTCTGGCCGATGGACGACTGGGCCAGCGCCGGCTGGTTGCGGGTGAAGTCGGTCTTGAAGTGCGACGGGACCGCCGGCACGTCGAGCGGCGGCGTGCTGTTGAAGCCGAAGCCCTGGGCGCCCTCGACCATCTTGTCGCCGCCCAGGTCCAGACCCATCTGGGCGAAGGAGGTGTTGCACGACTTGGCGAGGATCGTGAAGAGGGTGCCGCCGCACACCTCGCCGCCGAAGTTGCGCAGCGGGCGGGTGGTGCCCGGCACGGTGATCGAGCTGACCGACGGGTAGACGGGCTCGGTGGGCGTGACGCCGCCCTTCTCCACCCCGGTGGAGCCGGTGACGACCTTGAACGTGGACCCCGGCGGGTAGATCTCCCGGTACGCCTTGGCCAGCATCGGCTTGCCGTCGGCCGCGATCAGCAGGTTGTACGCCGCCTGGCTGTCCTCGACGTCGTGGTTGGCGATGAGGTTCGGGTCGAACGACGGGTTGCTGTACATGGCGAGGATCTCGCCCGAACGGGGGTCGAGCGCCACGACCGAGCCCTGGAAGTCGCCCAGCGCCTGCTTCGCCACCTGCTGGATGTCGGAGCGGACCGAGAGGGTGAGGTTGCCGGTGCGGTCCTTGTCGACGAACAGGTCGCCGACGGATTTGATCTGCTGCTTGGCGGTCTTGCCCGACAGCTCCGCGTTGTAGGACCGCTCGAGGCCGGTGGCGCCGTAGACGTAGCTGAAGTAGCCGGTCATGTTGGCGTAGAGCTCCCCCTCGGGGTACTCCCGCTGGTACTGGAAGCGGTCGTTGCTCTTGACCGACCGGGCGATCAGCACGCCGTCGGCGGTGGCGATGGTGCCGCGGGGCTTGGCGAACGACTGGTCGATGGGGCGGTTGTTGCCCGGCTTGATGTTGAGGTCGCTGGCCCGGATGACCTGGATGTAGTTGAGCTGCACGAACAGCGCGCAGAACAGCAGCATCATGAACGCGCCCAGCCGGCGGATCGAGCGGTCCATCACGCCACCTCGGCCGCGCGGCGCACGCGGGAGTTGTTGTCGGAGATGCGCAGGAGCAGCGCGAGCAGGACGTAGTTGGCGACCAGCGCCGAGCCGCCGTAGGACACGAACGGCAGCACCACGCCGGTGAGCGGGAGCAGCCGGATCACGCCGGCCAGGATCACGAACGCCTGCATGCCGATGAGGGCGGTGAGGCCGGCGGCGAGCAGCTTGTCGAACGAGTGCTCGGCCTGCACGGCGATGCGCAGGCCTGAGCCGACGATGAGCAGGTAGGCGATGAGGATGGCGGTGCCGCCGAGCAGGCCCAGCTCCTCGCCGATCGCGGCGAAGATGAAGTCGCTCTCGACGTACGGGATCTTGTTCGGGCGGCCGAGGCCGATGCCCGTGCCGGCCACGCCGCCCCACGCCAGGGCGTACCAGGTCTCCGACAGCTGGCCGCCGGTGTCGGCCCACGGGTCCATCCACTGCGACACGCGCCGCTGCACGTGGGCGAACTGCGTCCACGCGCCGTAGGCCGCGGTGCCGAACAGGATGGCGCCGCTCACCGGGTAGGCCACCCGGCCGGTGGCGACCCACAGCATCGCCATGAACAGGGCGAACAGCAGGAGCGAGGAGCCGAGGTCCTTCTGCGCGGTCATCACCAGGATGGCGATGCCCCAGGCGAGCAGGACCGGGCCCAGGTGCTTGAGGTCGGGGAGGATCGGCCGGAACTTCGGCCAGGTGGCCATCGACAGCAGCTCGCGCTTCTCCACCAGGTACGACGCGAAGAACAGGGCGAAGGCGATCTTGGCGAACTCGCCGGGCTGGAAGCTCACCGGGCCGACGCCGACCCAGATCTTGGCACCGTTGATGGTGACGCCGAGCCCGGGGATCAGCGGCAGGACCAGCAGCACCAGGCCGGCGGCGAGGAACGTGTAGCGGTAGCGCTCGAGGTCCCGCACCCGGCGGACGAACGCGAGCGTCAGCACGAACGCGGCGATGCCGACGAACGTCCAGGTGGCCTGGTTGTCGGCCAGCTTCGGGTCGAGGCGGGCGATGAAGACGTAGCCGATGCCGTTCAGCAGCGCGACCAGCGGGAAGAGCAGGCCGTCGGCCTCCGGGGCCAGCCGGCGGATCGCCAGGTGGGCGGCGAAGAACAGCGCGGTGATGATCGCGAAGAACGGCCCGATGTTGGCGGGGACCGACGAGGTCTGGCCGAGCGACGCCAGCGTGTAGGCCCCGCCGGTGATGGCGATGGCGAGGATCAGCAGGCCGAGCTCCGCACGGCGCCGCGACTGCGCGAGCACGCTCCGCTCCGTCCCTCGACGGGCCTGGGCGACCGCACTCACGGTGCTGCGGTGGTCGGGGTGGCGGGGGTCGTCGTCGTGACCGGGGCCGTCGTGGTGGTGGGACGGGTGGTCGACGTCGTCGAGGTCGTGGAGGTGGTGGTCGTGGCCTCCTCCTGGTCCGCCACGATGGCCTGCAGCGTCACGACGAAGCGCGTGGCGGCGGCCTGCGACCCGAACTCCTTGTTGCCGGCGACGGCGGAGCGCACGTCCTCGGGCAGGTCGGAGCGGGTGATGTCGGTGGTCTCCACCAGCTCGGGCTCGATCCACAGCACGCCACCGGGCTTGCCCTGGTAGATGGCCACGTTCTGGCCGTCGAAGCCGACGTAGTACGTGTTGCTGCCCGACCAGATGATGGCGCCGACCACCACGCCCACCACGGCGAGCAGCGCCACGATGAACAGGGCGACGCGCCACGTGAAGCGCCGGGAGCGCACGTGGTCGAGCTGGCCGAACGGGTCCTCGTCGTCGGCGGTGCCGCCGGTGCCGAAGTCGTCGGACGCATCGGGCAGCGAGCTCTTGCGGTCGGCGAAGACCGGCACGTACGGGTCGGCGCCGTCACCGCTGGGCTGGGTGTCGGCCTCCGCACCGTCGACCGCCGCGGCTTCGGCTTCACGGGCCTTCAGCCGGGACTGCTCCTCGGCGAGGGCGGTCGATGCGGCCAGCGCACGGCCGTCGTCGTCGGTGACCTCGACGACGACGACGGTGATGTTGTCTCGGCCGCCCGCCTCGTTGGCCAGGCGGACCAGCTCCTCGGAGGCCTCGGTGGGGTCGGCCAGCCGGCGCAGGACCGAGGTGATCTGGTCCGCGGCGACCTCGCCGAAGAGGCCGTCGCTGCAGAGCAGGAACCGGTCGCCGTTGAACGGGATCACCGTGCTGCCGTCGACGTCGACGTCGATGTCGATGCCGAGGGCACGGGTGATGATGTTGCGCTTCGGGTGGACCTTGGCCTCGTCCTCGGTGAGCTGGCCGTCGCGCAGCAGGTCCTCGACCAGGCTGTGGTCCCGGCTGAGCTGGATCAGCTGGTCGTCGCGGAAGAGGTACACCCGCGAGTCGCCGACGTTGATCCAGGCGATCTCGTCGCCCTCGCCGTCGGCACCGGGGACGATGCGGACGGCGCAGAGCGTGGTCCCCATGCCGTGCAGCTCGGGCTCGGCGCCGGCCTTCTCGAAGATGGCCCGGTTGCCGATGCGCGCCGCCTGCTTCAGGTTCTCGAGCGAGGGCTCGCCGGCGTGCTCCTGCAGGTGCTCGACGGCCATGGCCGAGGCGACCTCGCCGCCGTTGTGGCCGCCCATGCCGTCGGCGACGCCGTACAGCCCGGCCTCGGCGAGCACCAGGAACGAGTCCTGGTTGTTGGAGCGCACCTGTCCGACGTGGGTGGCGCTCCCCGAGCGCACCGTGGTCACACGAGCTCCAGCACGGTGTTGCCGACCTGGAGGCGGTCGCCCCGGCGGAACGCCTGCGGTCCCTGGACCTTCTGGCGGTTCAGGAAGGTGCCGTTGGTGGAGCCGAGGTCCTCGACGAACAGCTGGCCGTCACGGGAGAACACCCGGGCGTGGATCTGCGACGCGTAGGTGTCGTCGATGGTGACCTGGCACCCGGCGGCGCGGCCCACGGTGAGCTCCTCGGCCAGGGGGTAGGTGCGGCCCTTCAGCGCCGCCGGCTCCACGATCGCGAGCTGGACGGGCAGCGCCTTGCGCTCGGCCTTGCGCACCGCCTTGGCGGTGGGGGCCGGAGCGGCGGCCTGGCGCGGGGCGGCGACGGCCAGCTTGGGGCCGCGGATCTCCGCCCACACCGCCCGAAGCACCCGGAAGAAGAACAGGTACAGCAGCGCCAGGAGGCAGAGCTTGAGGATCGTGAGCAGCTGCTCGTCCATGAGCGGTCGAGCCTACCGGTCGCCCGGTTCGCGGTCCGGCGCGCCGGGTGCGGGGTGGTCGGGCCGGCGAGCCGCCCGGCGGGAGCTCAGGACGCCTCGAACCGCAGGACGGTGTTGCCGAAGGCGACCTCGTCGCCCTCGTGGAGCTCGTGGGAGCTCACCCGGTTGCCGTTCACGCGCGACCCGTTGGTGGAGCCGAGGTCGACGAGCACCCAGCCGTTGCCGTGGGGGCGGATCTCGGCGTGGTTGCGGCTCACGTTCGGATCGCCGAGCTGGATCGTGGACTCGGGCTTGCGGCCGATGGTGACCACGGACTCGCCGAGCTGGAGGCGCTCGCCGGTGGGGAGCAGCAGGGCTCCGGCACCCGAACCGCCCTTGCCTTCGCGCATGCGCCCGACGATCTGGAAGGACCCGGCGTGCTGCTTCTGGGACAGCTCGATGTGGACCGAGACCGGCCCCATGAAGACGTAGCCCTCGTCGCGGGCGTGCTCGCGGGCCGCTTCGGCCAGCTCGCGCTCGAGGCCGTCGGCCACCTCGCTGAACTGCTCGAAGTCGGTCTCGGAGAGCTCGACGCTGTAGGCGTTGGGCACGAGCGTGCGGCCCCGGACGTCGACCGACCGGTTGTCGTCCATCTCCCGGACGAGCCGGCGGCCCAGCTCGACCGGCCGGATGGACGAGCGGAACAGGCGCGAGAAGGTGCCCTCCACCATCCGTTCCAGTCGTCGTTCGAAGCCCTTGAGCGCCACGGCGGAGCAGGCTACCGGCCCCGACGACGGCCCCGTGGGCCACGCGCCCAGGTCGGCGGAACGGGCTGGGGTCGGCCCCACCTCGTGCGCTACGGTCTCCACGCTGCTCGCGCGAGTGGCGGAATTGGCAGACGCGCTGGATTCAGGTTCCAGTGTCCTAACGGACGTGAGGGTTCAAGTCCCTCCTCGCGCACCACCTGGAAGCGGGCCGCTCCTCTCGGGGCGGCCCGTTCCGCGTCCCACCGGACGCCAGCGCTACGGAGCGGCCGTGGTGGCGGTGGTGGCCTCGGTGGTGGGCGGGGCCGTGGTGGGCGCGGCCGTCGTCGGCGGGGCCGTGGTCGGCGCGTCGGTCGTGGGCGGCGCCTCGGTGGTGGGCGTGTTGGGCTGGGTGGTGGCGACGGTGGTGGTGGTGGACGGGCTGTCGTCGTCGCCCGAGTTGTTGACCAGCAGGAAGCCGATCACGCCGAGGATGATCACCAGCACCACGATCACGGCCACGATCGCTCCCGTGTTGGAGCCGCTCTTGGCGGGCGGCGTGGCCGGCGCGTTCGGCTTCGGCGCCGGGTGCAGGTCGACGCCGCAGCTCTTGCAGAACTTGTCGGTGTCGGTGATCTGCGCCCCGCAGTTGGAGCAGAACTGGTTCACGGCGGCGCCCTCCCGCGTCTGGTGGCCGGGTTCGAGCGTAGGGGTCTCCGACCGGCCCGGCGTGGACCGAGCCGTCAGCTCCCCGCCAGCACGGGCGTGCTGAGGTCGACCCCGGCGCAGGCGTCGGTGACGAACGCCCGCACCGGTTCGGCCGAGCCCGACGACTCCGCCGCGGTGATCTGGTCCTTGGCCCGGCGCGCCAGGGCGGCGACATCGACCTGGCCGTCCTGCAGCCGACCCGTGGCGTAGGCGGTCCGCGTGGATCCGTCGATCGAGGCCAGCGCGTCGCGGGCACGCCGCGCCCCGTCGGCGTAGGCCGCGGCCTGTTGGCACACGTTCTGTGCCTCCAGCGCGGTGACGAGCCGGGTGCCGCCTGGCGGCTGGCCGCCGTCGAGCGCGGCGATCGCATCCGGGTTGTACCGGCCCATGCCGGACGCAGACGATCCGCCCCGCCCCTGGCTGAGCACGGCGAGCCCGGCCAGCGCGACGACCGCCACGGCGACCACGGCGAGGGGCCTTCGGGAGGAGGGTCGGTCGGGCATCGGTGCTGGTCCTGGCAGGCGACGGGTCGGGTGCGCACCCGGCGCACCGGACCTCGAAGGCGCCCCGCCGGCCGGTCATGACGGCGCCGGCCCGGCGAACCCGTGCCCCCAACCGGCACGAGACCGGTCAAGATCGGACCGGACCGACGACGGGGGCGCACCGATGACCGACCTGGTGGATCGCAGCGAGGAGGGCGTGGCCGCGCTCGCCCACGCCAACTACGTCGAGTTCGGACGGGAGACGGCACGCTGGTCCGGCCGGGGCGGCGAGGTCCTCGAGCGCGGCGGCGCGGTGCTGTGGGCGGCGAGCTCGGACTTCCCGGTGAGCATGAACGGCGTCGTCCGCATCGACCCCGCCGCGCCAGCCGGCGAGGTGCTCGACCTCGCCGACGCCTGGTTCGGCGAGCGGCGCCGGGGCTACTCGCTGAGCACCGCCGGGCGCTTCGCCGACGACGACCTGGTCGCCGACGCGGAGGGCCGGGGCCTGCACCGCCTGCTGGACGCACCGGCGATGGTGTGCGACCAGCGGCTCGAGGACGGCACGGCTCCCGACGGCGTCGACGTCCGGATCGCCGCGACGGACGACGACGTCGCCGCCTTCGTGGCGGTGAACGACGCCGCCTACCAGACCCTCGGGATGCCGGAGGGCGTCATCGCCGCGGCGGTCACGGATCCGGCGCGGGTGCTCGGGCCGCAGGTCCGGACCGCGATCGCCTGGGAGGGCGGGGTCCCGCTCGCCTGCGCGCAGGTGCTGCTCAGCCACGGCGTCGCCGGCGTGTACTACGTCGGCACCGCCGAGGCCGCTCGGGGCCGGGGCCTGGCCGAGCTCGTGACCCGCACGGTCACCAACCTCGGCTTCGACCTGGGCGCGGCGTTCGTCACGCTCCAGGCGTCGTCGATGGGCGAACCCATCTACCGGCGCATGGGCTACCGGGAGATCGACCGCTACACCACCCACACCCGCTTCGTCTGACCCGGTGCGGGTCGGGCGCGGTCAGGCGGCGCGGATCTCGTAGGCGCAGTGCTGGTCGCCGGCCACGAGGTGCTTGGTGCGCTCGATGGTCGTGTCGGGCAGCACGGCACGAAGGAACTCGATCTCGCTGCTGCACGCCTGGCCGTAGCGGCGGGCGACCGCGGCGATGGCGCAGTTGTGCTCGACCACCCGGTAGGTGCCGGTGCCCGTGCGCTCGGCGGTGGCCAGGTAGCCGTCGTCGTCGAGGATCTGGGCGACCTCGCGGACCTTGGCGCCGAGCGTGCCCTTCGCCCCGATGCGCGCCTGGCCCCGGCGGATCCGCTCGTCTCGACGTCGGGCGAAGATCCGGTCGATGACCGACGCGTCCTCGTCGTCGAGGTAGCCGAGCAGCTCGTTGGTGAGGGCGCCGTAGGCCTTCGGGAAGAGGGCGTCGGCCAGCTCGGTGACGCGGTAGGTGAGGCGCGGGCGGCCGCGCTCGCCCGCACGGCGGGGCTGCTCGGTGGCCTCGACCAGCCCCTGCTCCGCCAGCGCGTTGAGGTGCTGGCGGGCGCCGCTGACCGTCATGTCGAGCAGCTCGGCCACCTCGTCGACGGTGGCGTCGTCGAGCCGGCGGACCCCGTAGAGCACGACGCGGCGCCCGGCCGGGAGCGGCGGCGCCACCGTCACCTCACCCGGCGACGACGCCGCCGGTCGGGAGGTGCGGGACGGGCTCATGGCCGATCAGCGTACGGAAGGAGGAGGTGGCTGTCGCCGAACTCGTGCCACAGGTAGCCGTGCTCGAACGCCTCGCGGTAGGCCAGGACCAGTGCGTCGCGACCAGCCACCGCCTCGAGCATCGCCAGGTGGGTCGCCTCCGGCTCGTGCCATCCCGTGATGAGCCCGTCGACCGCTCGGACCCCGCGGGCTGGGGTGATCACGGTGTCGGTCCAGCCGTCGGCCGGGTGGACCCGGCCCTGGCCGTCCGTGGCGGTCTCGAGCGCCCGCACCACGGTGGTGCCGGCCGCGATGACCCGGCCGCCCGAGCCGTGCACCGCGTTCACGACCGCAGCGGTGGTGGGCGGGACGGTGAACCGCTCGGCGTAGGGCAGCTCGTGGCCTTCGAGCGACGAGACCCCGGTGTGCAGGGTGATCGTGGCGAGCCCGACGCCTGCAGCGACCAGCCGGGCGACGACGTGGTCGGTGAACGGACGGGACGCGCTCGGCATCTCGGCACTGCCGGGCTGCGAGGCGAACACGGTCTGGTACGCCGCGAGCGGCCAGTCCTCCGGGACGTACGAGTAGCGGATCGGCCGACCGTGCTGCTGGAGCGTCGCCGGCACGTCGGTGCCCTCGCCCGGCACCGCGAGCCAGAGGCGGTCCGAGCCCGGCGCGGGCCGCAGCAGGTGGATGGCGGCACGCTCGTCCACGCGGGCGGTGGCGGGCGCCGGCGAGAGGCGCAGGGGCCGGGTCGAGCCCGAGGCCAGGCGGTCCCGGGGCTCGACCATCCAGAGGCCGCCGGGGAGCTCGGTGGAGACGTGCAGGACGATGCTGGTGCCGTCGTCGAGGACCGCGTCGAGTGCGGCGGCGACCGTGCCCGACGTGTTGGCCACGATCAGGTCACCTGGGCGCAGCATCGCCGGGAGCTGGTCGAACGTGGTGTGGACGGGCGCCGAGGTGCCGGCCGACACCATCAGCCGCACGCCGTCGCGGGCGGTGCCGCGCGCCTCGGGCGGCTCGTGGGCCTCGTGGGCGGCATCGAGGACGAAGCCGAGGGGCAGCGGCGGACCGAACCCAGCGGCGTCCGCCGCCGCGTCGGACCCCGCCGCCGAGCCCGAGGGCACCGTGGCCAGGGCGGTCACCGGACCAGCTCCTGGGCGCGGTAGCGGCCGCTCGGCAGGGTGCCGTCGATGAGGGTGCGGAAGCCGGGCACGGCCGCCTCGGGACCCGGGAGCTCCGAGAGGTCCTCCCCGGGGAAGGCGGCCCGGTGCAGTTCGGTGTCCAGGTCACCGGGGTCCACGGCCAGCACCCGCCAGGTCGGGTGCTCCTGGGCGAGGATCATGCTGGCGTGGTCGAGGCCGGCCTTCGACGAGCCGTACCCGCCCCAGTGGTCGTACGGCTCGACCGCGGCGTCGGACGAGACGTTCACGATCGTCGCCCCGTCGCCGAGCTGGTCGGCAAGCGCCGCGACCAGGGCCATCGGCGCGACCAGGTTCACCTCGAGCGTGCGCAGGTAGGTGGCGGCATCCAGGTCGACGAGCGCGGGCAGCGGGCTGGCCCCGAGCGTCGACGCGTTGTTCACGACGAGGCGGACGGGACCGGCGGTCCGGGCCGCGTCGGCCAGGTGGGCGCGGTGCCCGGCATCGGCGACGTCACCGGCGATGGCGGTGACCTTGGCACCGTGCTCCGCCGCCGCCTCGATGGTTGCGTGGGCCCGGTCGAGCAGGTCAGTTCGGCGGGCGTCGATGACGAGCGACCACCCGTCGGCAGCGAGCGACCTCGCCAGCTCGAAGCCGAGCCCCTGGCTCGCTCCGGTGATGACGGCGACACGTTCCATGGCGGTTCCTCCAGCTCGGTGCCCGTTCATCCGATCACGGGACGCCCAAAACAACAAGCATCAACTGTTTTTATTTCCCCCACCTGCGGGAACGAGGACGAGAACCGGTCCCAGACACGGCCTCGGGCGGCTCGGGTACGTTCCGGCCATGGCCCGTCCCACCTCCACCACGGGCATCCGATGAGCGACCTCGACGACACCCACGACCACGAAGACGGCGGCCACGGCTCCGGGGGCGGGCACGCGCACAGCCACGCATCGATCCGGTCCGGTGAGCGGCACAAGGGGAAGCTGTTCCTGGCGTTCTGCGTGCTGGCCACGCTCATGGTCGTCGAGATGGTGGCGGGCATCGTCACCGGGTCGCTGGCCCTGCTGTCCGACGCGGGGCACATGCTCACCGACGTCCTCGGCCTGGGCATGGCCCTCGCCGCCATCCAGCTGGCGAGCCGCGGGTCCAAGCGCTCGCAGAACACGTTCGGGCTCTACCGGCTCGAGATCCTGGCTGCCCTGGCCAACTCGGTCCTGCTGTTCGGCGTGGCGTTCTACGTGCTGTACGAGGCCGTGAACCGCATCGGCGACCCGGTGGAGATCGACGCTGTGCCCGTGCTGATCGTGGCCGTGCTCGGGCTCATCGCCAACCTGATCGCCTTCGCCCTCCTGCGGGAGGGCGCGAAGGAGAGCCTCAACGTCGAGGGCGCCTACCTCGAGGTCCTCGCCGACACCCTCGGGTCGGTTGGCGTGATCGTCGGCGCCATCGTGATCGAGCTCACCGGCTGGACCTGGGTGGACCCGGCGGTCGGCGTGGCCATCGGCATGTGGATCCTCCCCCGCACCTGGAAGCTCGGCGGGCAGGCGCTGCGGATCCTGGTGCAGGCGGCGCCACCGGACCTCGACGTCGACGCGATCACCGCCGACCTCGAGGCGGTCGACGGCGTGGTCGACGTGCACGACCTCCACGCCTGGACCCTCACCTCCGACATGGAGGTGGTCTCGGCCCACCTCATGATCACGGCCGGGACCGATGCCCACGGCGTCCTCGACCAGGCCCGCTCCGTGCTGCGCGACCGCTACGGCATCGCCCACGCCACCCTGCAGGTGGAGCCCGACGACCACCAGGGCTGCGACGACGTCAACTGGTAGGACGCCGCGCCGGGCGCGTCAGCCGGACACGCGGGAGCCGTCGCGGCGACGGCCGGACCGGCGCACCCTCGGACCCGGCGTCCGCACCACGACGCAGCCCGCCAGCACGACGAACACCAGCGCCAGGGCCGCGAGCGCCAACTGGGCGCCGCCATCGAGCGAGTCGACCAGCAGGAGGACCACGCCGGCCATCGCGCCGACCACCACGCCCGTGAGCAGGAGGGGTCGCAGGCCCTCGTGCTCGCTCCGGCGCTCGGTCACCATGCCCAGCACGGCGACCATGCCCAGCAGGATCATCGCCGCACCCGCCGCGCTGACCACCGGCCTCACCGCGGCCACGTGTCGGGCGAGCTCGTGCTCGGAGGCCGTCCGTCCACCCGTCCTGCCACCTCGACCTCGCTTGCAGCCGCCCACCGGCTGATCGGCTCGGACGTGAGGTGCCGCCACGGTGGCGAACGTCCGCTGCAGACCTCCCGACCCACAGACGATTCGTATATTCGCGCCGGTCAGCCGACAGGTCAAGGGGTGCGATCGCGTTGCTCCGTGCTGCGCCAGATGAGCAGCGATCGGGCGCGGACCGTGGACGCGCGCCGCCAGCGCCGGTAGACCGTCGGCCTCGCCTGGTGCCGGTCCGGCCCAGGCGCCGACCTCGCTCCCTCCGCGCCCACCGGCTCGGGGCGGGTTCTGGTCCTCCTCGCCGGTCGCCGGCCTCCCGACCGTTCGACCTGTCCTGCCGCGCACCGTGCGGCGGGCGAGGAGCCCACCATGTCCTTCCTGTCCACCCACCGGCCGCGGCTCGCCGTCGCCCGGCCGATCGCGGCCGTGCTGGTCCTGGCCGCGTCGCTCGCCGGCATCGCGGTGCTGGCGGCCGCGCCCGCCGGGGCCGCACCGCACACGTTCGCCGATCCGATCTTCTCGGCCGACGCACGCGGCGACATCACCACGATCGGCAACGTCGCCACGGCCTGCGATCCCACCTACGCGAACGCCCTCTGGTCCGCCGCCGAATCCGCCGCTGCGTGCAACGGTGCCCGCGACGGCGCGTCCCGCATCACCCGGTGGGACGGCGAGCCGATGGTGCCGGTCAACAACCTGCTGTCGATGCAGCCGGTCGACGTCGACGGCGACCCGTCGACGTTCAGCTCGTCGAGCGCGGTCCTCCGCATCCCCGACGGCGCATCCGTACTGTGGGCCGGGCTGCACTGGAACGGTGCCACCCGGGTGCCGGTGGGCGGGAACTCCAACCACGGCTCGACCTACGTCGAGGACCCGCCCGACACCTCGGCGCGGTTCCAGGTCCGCTTCGCCACGCCGGCATCGGGCGGGTACCGCGCCCTCGACGCCGGGCCCTCCGACGGCACCGTCCGCGACACGTGGGACGACCCTCGCCCCGGCACGGACAGCTACGGCGCGTTCGTCGACGTGACCGCGCTCGTCCAAGCCGGCGGACCGGGGCGCTACACGGTCGCCGACATCCAGACCTGCCGAGGGTTCGGCGGCTGCTTCGGGTCCTGGTCGCTCACCGTCGCCTTCGCCGATGCCTCGCTGCCGGCGCGGAACCTGAACGTGTGGCACGGCTGGCAGCTGACCGCTCCCGACATCGACGGCGGCGTCCAGGCCTTCACCGTCGGAGGCATCACCCCGCCGCCGAGCGGCACGGTCAACGCCCGGATCGGCGTGGTCCAAGCCGACGGCGACCGCGGCCTCGGCCCGGACTCGCTCGAGATCTCGTCGCCCTCGCACCCGACGTGGGCGCCCTTCGCCGTCCCCGACCGTCCGCTGGCCAGCGGCGAGTCCGACTGGTTCAACAGCACCGTGAACACGTTCGGGCAGCGGCGGCCCGACAGCGAGGCCAGCCCCAACCACCTGGCCAACCTCGACCAGGACATCGCCCTGGTCCAGCGCAGCGACATCATCGGCAACGACGACCGATCGGTCAGCTTCCGAGTGAAGACCGCGGGGACCGAGAGCCTCTACAGCCAGGTCGTACACAGCGCGGTCGAGCTCTACGAGCCCGAGATCGCCATCGCCAAGTCCGTGGCACCCGCCGGACCGGTGCGCGCCGGGACCGAGGTCACGTGGACGCTCGCCGTCGAGAACGATGGCATCGATCCCGTTCGACGAGCCGTCGTCACCGAGCCCCTGCCCGCCGGCCTGACCTACGTCCCCGGTTCGATCCGGTACGCCAGCGGCGGCCCGGCGGCGCTCCTCGGCGCCAAGACCGACGCCGCCGGCGACGACGAGGCCGACTGGGACCCGCAGGCGCGCACGCTCGCCCTGCGGGTCGGCGCAGGCGCCACCGCGACCTCGGGCGGGACGATGGGCACCGCGCCCGCTGCCGACGGCTCCCACCGGGTGAGCATCACGTTCCGCACGACGGTCGATGCCGCTCCGGGCAGCACCACCACCAACACGGCGCGAGCGCACGGCGAGGGGCGCGAGCTCGATGACCCGTTCGGACCGCTGGTCACCGACGACGATGACGCCGCGGCCATCGTCGTCGACCCCGAAGCCGACCTCGGCATCACCAAGACCGACGGGGACGCCGTCGTGCGCAAGGTCGGCGACCGCTACACGTACGGCCTCACCGCCGCCAACGGCGGACCGTCTCCGGCCACCGGGGTCGTCATCGCCGACGAGCTCGACCCGCGCCTCCGCTTCGTGCGCTCCGACGACGGCTGCACCGCCGCGGGGCAGGCGGTGCGGTGCCCGGTCGGTGACCTCGCGGCCGGCGCCGAGGCGAAGCGGAGCTTCGTCGTCGAGGTGGCCGAGCTGCCCGGCCCCGGCAAGGCGATCCCCAACACCGCCACGGTGTCGGGCGAGCAGCCCGACCCGGACTGCGGCGACGCCGCCCCCGACGCGCTCTGCAACCACGACGACGAGGAGACCCCGCAGCCGAGCATCGACCTGGGCATCACCAAGACCGACGGCGACGCCGTGGTGCGCGAGGTCGGCGACGAGCTCACCTACCGGCTCGAGGTGACCAACGCCGGCCCCGACGACGCCACCGGCGTCGCCATCACCGACGCCCTCGACCCGAAGCTCGCGTTCGTGTCGTCGGAGCGCTGCGTGGCTGACGGCCAGGCGGTGACCTGCGCCATCGGCGACCTCGCCGCCGGCGAGTCGGCGACCGCCGAGATCCGGGTGCGGGTGCGGGTGCTCCCCGTGCCTGGCGGCTCGATCCCCAACGTCGCCGCGGTCACCGCCGCCGAGCCCGATCCCGACTGCGGCGGCGCCACGCCCGACGCGCGCTGCAACGAGGACGAGGAGGAGACGCCCCGACCCGGTGACCCGGTCTCCACCACGACCGACGCACCCAGCGCACCGGCCGCCGACGGCTCCGCGCCGAGCTCGGGCGGGCCGCTCCCGCGGACGGGCACGTCCGTGGTCGGCCTGGTCGCGGCGGGGGCCGTGGCGGTCCTCCTCGGCGCCACGGTCCTCGCCGCCCGTCAACGGTCCCGGCAGACGGGCCCCGCCCGCTAGTCCGCCACCACCAGCCCACCCACACCGGAGGGAGCTGGCCGCACGCCCGCCGCGGTCAGCTCCCTTCGGGCTGGTACTCCCGGCAGGGCTGGCCGCGCAGTGACGGGCAGGCGGGGAGCGGCGTCGAGACGTCGATCCCCGGGATCACCGGCAGCACCACGGCCGAGGGCATGTCGGCGCTGCGGGCCACCTCGTTCTCCTGGGTGCCGTCGAGGGTCACGAAGCTCCACACCGGCTTGTCGCCACCCGGCGCCGAGATGATCACCCGGATCTTCGACCCGGCCCGGAAGGCGTGGGCGAACGGGTAGATCTCCACCCGGACCGGCGTGAACTCGTCAGCCGGGAGGTCGGCCTCGTCGGCCTCGAGCTGGGTGATCAGCGGCTGCAGCTCCGTGGAGCGCTTCTCGTCGAGCTTGCGCTTCGAGGCCCGCAGCCAACCCGACTGCACGTAGGTCTCCTTGCCGTCGGGCCGGACCTCGGTCAGCGTCACCTGGAGGTCGGTGTCCGCCTCCGAGGACTTGATCCACAGGTCGGCCGAGCCCGACCCGACCATCGTCGTGTCCTCGGTGAGCGCCGGGCTCACGTAGCTGAGCGAGTTCTCGGGCGACGGCGACTGCCAGTCGTACTTCGGGAGCCGCCACCACGTGTCCTCGCCCTCCACCAGGTTCACCTCGGGCCGGGCCTTCGGGTCGGAGGTGTACGAGTCGGCGGCGTCGGCGCCCTCCGCCGTGGGCTTCGCCTCGGTGAGGGTGCCGTCGGGACCGAGGTACCAGGTGGTCGCCTCCGTCTCCTTCGGCGGGTAGGTCGAGAACGTCGTCTCGAAGCCCGCCGACGGGATGCCGGGCGCCAGGTCGGGGTCGCCGCCCTCGTCGAACAGCACCCGCACCGGGGCCTGGTCCTCGAACTGGGCGAGCGCATCCTCGTAGGACGTGCCCTCGTCGAAGTGCTCGGGCGGCACGGGCAGGGTGGCCGCCGCCTCCTCGTCCCCGATGATCTCGCCGGCCACCGCGCCGTACAGGCCCGACATGCCGGTGGTGTCGGGGGTCTCCTCGGCCACGTACAGCTTGAGGAACTCCATCCACCGCTGGAGCACCGTCGGGTTCGCCAGGCCCTCGGTGTGGAGGCCGTTGAGCAGGGTCACGTAGGTGTGCGGGACGTTCTCGAGGTTCGGGATCATCGTCGGGGCGTGGCCGCCGACCTGCTCGTCCTGCCACGAGGCCACCAGGAAGGTCGGCACCTCGATCTGGTCGACGAAGGTCGCGGGGGCGAACGAGTCACCCAGGTCGTTCTCCGTCGGGAAGTACGGCATGGCGTCGATCAGCTCCGAGAGGGCCACGTTCTGCCCGCGCAGCTCCATGTTCTCCTCGCAGGTCTCGTCGCCCTCCTTGACCCGCTTCTTCGTCCAGTCCTCGGCCAGGGGCTTGGCGTTCTTGTCCCGCTCCTCGACCCAGCTGCGGGCGAAGCCCTTGTTCTGCACCGCGCCCGGCCAGAGCAGTGCCCGGAACCCGTCGTCGTAGCCCGCCATCGGGGCGATCGCCGCCAGGTGGGGCGGCTGGGTCGCTGCCGTGTAGAGCATCGCCGAGGCCGGGTACGAGATCCCGACCATGCCGACCTGGTCGCCCTTCACCCACGGCTGGGCGGCGATGGTCTCGACCACGTCGTAGCCGTCGACCGCCTGCGAGTCCTCCCACAGCTGGAACGAGCCGCCGGAGCAGCCCGAGCCGCGGATGTTCACGCCGACCGTGGCGAAGCCCTGCGAGCCGGCCAGCGTCTTCGAGATGGTGACCAGCGACGGCTCGGGGTTGGCCGGGTCGTAGCCCGAGTACTCGACGACCGTCGGGTAGGGCCCGTCCTCGATCGGGCCGGGGAGGGTCACGTTGATGGCGAGCTTCGTGCCGTCGCGCGTCGTGAGGTAGCCGTAGCCCTCCTCGATCTCCTGCTCGTCGTAGAAGCTCTGGTCCGGGTGGTCGTCGACCGCGGTGACGTCGACCGGCTTGGACTCGCCGGACCCGTCGACCTGCTTCACGACGTAGTCCTCGCCGACCGGCACGTACCGGAAGACCAGGGCCCCGTTGTCGTCGGTGGTGCGGGAGTCGACCTTGGCGACCTGGGCGTCGTCGTCGACGACCTGGGTGGGTACGACCTTGCCATCGGCGTCCTGCAGCTCGAGCTCGACGCCCGGCTCCGAGCGCAGCCAGACCTGGCCGGTACCGCCGTGGGCCTCGATGTCGACCGCGGCCTCGGACCCGCCGCCCTCGCGGGCGCCGTCCGAGCTGTCCGAACTGCACCCCGCCGCCACCAGCGCCAACACCATGACCGCAGCACCAGCTGCCCGACGAACCTGCACGACCGACCCCTTGGATGTCCCCTTGCCGGCGCACCGGATTGGTGCGCCCGCCACACGTCGACGGCACCCGCACGGTCAGCTGCAGCGCCGACCCGGGACCGTCCGAGCGCCGAGCGTAGCAAGAACCGACCGCTGGTCGGTTTCACGCGACCGTCGGCGGACCGCCGACCTCCGCGACACTGGGCCGCCATGGGCTACGTGCGGTGGTTGTCCGGCGAGGTGTACGGCATCGTCCAGGTGAACGGGTTCTGGATGACCTGGAACCTCTTGCTCGCCGCCATCCCAGCCGCGCTCGCCGTCCCGCTGCTGTGGCAGCCGCACCGCCGGACCCCGGGCTGGTGGGTCGGCATGGCGGTGCTCGCCCTGTTCCTGCCCAACGGTCCGTACGTCCTCACCGACCTGATCCACCTGCGCCTCGACGCGGCGCGGGCCGCGAGCGACGGCGTCCTGGTGTTCGGCGTGCTGCCGATCTACGGGGTGTTCGTCCTGCCGGGATGAGCGCCTACCTGTTCTGCATCGAGGGGCTGGTGCGCGAGGTCCGCTCGGTGCGGCCCGCCACGCCGCGCTGGGCCGTCGACCTCCCCGTGCATGCGCTCTGCTCGCTGGGCATCGTGCTGGGTCGCATCGCCCGGCTCAACAGCTGGGACACCATCACCGGGCCGGTCGGCACGATCGAGACGGTCTTCGCCACCCTCACCTGGCGCGGCGCGCCGGCTGCGTTCGTCGCCATCTTCCTGGCGGTGGGGGTCAGCACCACCGTGCTGCGCACCCTCGTCCGGGCGACGGCGACGTGGGTCGACGACCTCGCCACCCTGGCCCGCACCGCCGACGCGGCTGCCTGACCCGAGCGGCGTTCAGCCGTGTTGCCAGAACCGGTTCGCGAGGCTCCGCACACCCTCCAGCGCCACTGCGTCGAGGGCGGCCACGTCGTTGTCGCCCATGAGCCACCCGAGGGCGCCGGCGTTCTGCTCGGCCTGCTCCCGGTTCTTCGCACCCGGGATGGGGACGGCGCCTTTGGCGATGATCCAGTTCAGGGCGACCTGGCTCGGCGTCTTGTCGCCGTTGGCCTCGCCGATCCGCCGCAGCTCGGCCACGACCGCGTCCACCTTCTCCATCGGGTGGGCGGAGAAGCTCCGGGCCTTGGGCGGCGGGTTCGACGCCGAGTACTTCCCGGTGAGCCGGCCCTGGCCGATGGGCGAGTACGCGAGCGGCACGACCCCCAGCTCGCGGCAGGTGGCCAGCAGGCCGCTGCGCTCCGGCGCGGTGCGCAGGAGCGAGAACTCGATCTGGTTCGATGCCAGGCGCAGGCCCCGCTTGCGGAGCTCGGCGTCGAACTTCTTGGTCTCCGACACCGAGTAGTTCGAGACGCCGACGGCCCGCACCAGGCCCGCCTGGTGGGCGGCGGCCAGGGCCTCGGCGAGGGCGCCGTGGCCACGCAGGCTCACCGGTCCGTGGATCTGGTAGAGGTCGACCCGCTCGAGGCCGAGGCGCTCCAGCGAGGCGCGCAGCGAGGCGAGCAGCGCCGGCCGCACGTTCACCTTCCACGGCACGGGCATGAACTTGGTGGCGAGCTGCACCCGCTTCGCCCGCTCCGGGTCGCCAGCGAGCAGCCCGCCGATGATGCGCTCGCTCTCCCCGTCGCCGTAGACCTCCGCGGTGTCGAAGAACGTCGCCCCGGCATCGATGGACGCGGCCCACGCCTCGCGGATGGTGTCACCTGACGTGGCCGCGTCGTAGGTGCCGTAGCCCCAGGTCTTGGCGTCGCCCCATGCCCAGGTCCCGACCCCCATCGCGGGGATCGCCACCTCGGTGCCGGCCAACGTGAACCCTTCGGTGCCCATCGCCGCAACGTACCTCCGCGGGAACCAGGCTGGAGGACTCGACGTCGGAGGAAGGTGCTCTCCGTGAAGCGAACCCACCGGATCCCCCTGGCCGTCGCCCTCGCCCTCGTGACGATCGGCGCGGCCTCCTGCGGCGCCAGCGCCGGCCCCGAGGTCATCAGCGACCCGCGCCCGACCTCCACCACGTCGGAGCCCACGCCCGATCCGGCCGGCGGAGACGAGATCGTCTGGCAGGAGTTCACCCGCGGCGGCTTCGTACCCGCCGAGCTCGCCCTCGGCCAGGTCCCCGCCGTCACCATCTACGCCGACGGGCGGATCATCGTGGCCACCCGCGACGCCGACTTCGGCGCCGACACCGCGGTCGACCTGCAGGAGGACGAGATCCCCGCCGCCGACCTCGAGGCCTTCCTGGCCGATGCCGAGGGGTCCGGGCTCTTCCGGCCCGGCACCGACTACGGCGACCCGATGATCACCGACCTGCCGTCCACGTCGGTCACGCTCCGCACCGGCGGCGTCCCCGCGACCGTCGACGTCTACGCCCTCGAGCACGAGCTCGACCACACCGTGGGCGGGGTGTCCGCGGAGCAGGCGGCGCGGCGGGCCGAGCTGAAGCAGCTCCTCGCCGAGGGCCGTGCCCTCGCCACCGATCCGAAGCCCTACGTGCCCGAGCGCGTCCGGGCCAACCTCTTCCCGCCCCCCACCGTCGAGCCCGACGAGGACCCGGTGGCGTGGCCCGGCCCGCCGAGATCCGCGTTCCCCGAGCTCACCGACGACACCACCACGTCGTGCCTCGTCATCGAGGGCCCCGACGCCGCCGAGGTCGCCGCCGCCTCCGCCGAGAACGAGGACGGCTTCTGGACGATCGACGGCGCGGTCGCCCAGATCACCGTCACCCCGCTCCTCCCCGGCAACGAGGGCTGCCCGCCCCGCTGACCGCGCCTCGTGATCAGGCGGTGGGGACCTCGGCATCGGGGTGCTCGGCGAGGATGCCGCGGAGGGCCTTCGCCCCGCGCTCGAGCTCGACGCACGCGCCCACCCAGCCGATGAAGACGAGCAGGAAGAACCCGATCACCCAGCCGTTGCCGACCTCGCGGCCCACGACGAGGTTCCACCAGTCCGGGTCGGTGCCGGCGAGCGGGCGGTCGGCGAGCGCCACCACCGCGCCCACCGCGACGGCCGTCGTCGCGGCCACGCCGACGAGGTTGATGCGGGCTCGGCGCAGGTGCTCGGCCGGCTCGCCCCACCCGGCGCCCACGCACCAGCGCTGCACGAACGCGGCGTAGAAGAGCACACCGGCGACGAACGTGAACAGCACGACCAGGCTCAAGCCGCCAGGCTCGACGCCGAGCCAGCCGGCGATGCCGAGGAGCGTGACCACCACGGCGGCCGCCGACGCGTTCCGCAGGCCCCGCCGACCTTCGGGTGTGGCGGCGACCTGGTCGAGCCCGAACAGGGCCCACACCATCAGCGCGCCGAACAGGGGCAGCAGCACCGCCTGGCCGCTGATGCGCGGCTGGAGGACCAGCCCGAGGATGAACACCCGGCCGATCCGCTTCAGGACCGCTTCGACCTCCCCGGCGCGCATGGGCGGCGACGCTACCGGTCGCCTCTCCCCCCACCGAACTCCGGGCCGCTCCCCGCCGGAGCCAGCGGCGTCCCGGCACGATGATCGGCGCGGAGCGGGGATCTGACGGGTCGTCAGCAAAGTTCGGCAGGCCTCGGTAGGGTCGGCGCGATGGCTGATCAGGGGACCATCCAGACCGTCGTGTGGGGCACCGGGAACATGGGGCGGGCCGCCATCCGGGCCATCGACGCCCACCCGGGCCTCGAGCTCGCGGCGGTGCTCGTCGCCAACCCGGAGAAGGTCGGGCGCGACGCCGGCGACCTCGCCGGGCTCGATCGCACCCTCGGGGTCACCGCCACCGCCGACGTCGACGCGGTGCTGGCCGATGGTCCGGCAGCCATCGCGTACATGGCCTCCGGCGACATCCGCCCCGACGAGGCCGTGGCCGACGTGTGCCGGGCGCTGCGCACCGGCGCGGTCGTCGTCACGCCGGCGATCTACCCGCTGTACGACCCGGCGAACGCGCCGGCCGAGATCATCGACCCGGTCCGTGCCGCGGTCGCCGAGGGCGGCGGGGCCCTCTTCGTGTCGGGCATCGACCCGGGCTGGGGCAACGACATCCTCCCGGCCCTGCTCACCAGCGTGTCGAGCACCGTCGACCAGGTCCGGTGCCAGGAGATCTTCGACTACTCGACCTACGACCAGCCCGACTCGGTCCGCTACCTCGTCGGCATGGGCCAGCCCATGGACTACGAGCCGATGATGGTGGCCCCCACCGTCCCGACGATGGTGTGGGGCGGGCAGGTCCGGCTGATCGCCCGGGCGCTCGGCGTCGAGGTCGACGAGATCCGCGAGACCCTCGAACGGCGCGAGCTCGCCGAGACCGTCGAGAACGTCATGGGCACGTTCGAGGCCGGCACCCAGGGCGGGTTGCGCTTCGAGGTCCAGGGCATCGTCGACGGCGAGCCGGTGATCGTCGTCGAGCACATCACCCGCATCCACCCCTCGGTCGCGCCGGACTGGCCCTCGCCCGCCGACGGCGGCGCCGGCGCCCACACGGTCGTCATCGAGGGCCGCCCCCGCATCACCCTCAGCCTCGAGGCCGAGGAGGAGGGCGGCAACCGGGCGGCCGGCGGCAACGCCACCGCGGCCGGCCGCCTCGTCAACGCCATCCCGTGGCTCCGGTCCGCCGGGCCCGGCGTCTACGACGCGCTCGACGTCCCGCTCACCCCCGCCACCGGCAAGCTCGGAAGGAAGGCCACCGCATGAAGATCGAGCCCGCAGGCATCGAGGTCCCCGACGGCAAGGACCCCATCTTCTACGTGTGGGGCGAGATGGTCCCCGGCATCGGCGTCGCGGCGTCGATGTTCGCCCAGAGCGTCTACGAGCACACGACCCTCGGCCTGCGCGAGTTCGAGGCCGCGCGCCTGCGCATCGCCCAGATCAACGGGTGCCTGTTCTGCCAGGACTGGCGCACCGAGCGCGACGGCGAGAAGGTCGAGGACTCGTTCGACACGGCCGTCGAGGCGTGGCGCACCACCGACGCCTTCGACGACCGCACCCGCCTCGCCGCCGAGTACGCCGAGCGCTTCGCCATCGACCACCACAGCATCGACGCTGCGTTCTGGGAGCGGATGAACGCCCACTACACGCAGCAGGAGATCGTGGAGCTGTCGATGTGCCTCGGCTCGTGGATCAGCTTCGGCCGCCTCAACCACGTGCTCGGCCTGGACTCGGCCTGCACCCTCCCCAGCCACGCCGCCAAGCACTGACGGCGGCGATGCCGCGTCAGCCGTCGTCGACCAGGGCGGCGGCGAAGACGCCTTGGGCCGCGGCGAGCAGCGGGGCCTGGGCGATGGGCAGCCACGAGCACCGGTACCGGCGGGCGACACCGCCTTCGTCGGGGGCGAGGTGGTCCCACGCGTCGCGCTCGTCGTCGGTGGCGAGCTGGACGAAGTGGCGGCGCTGCACCGGACGGCCCGGCCACGCCACCTCATCGGCGCCCAGCACCCGCACCACCCGGAGGTCGGTCAGACCGGTCTCCTCCTCCGCCTCCCGCAGGGCGCCGTCGGCTGCCACCTCACCGGGCCGGAGCGAGCCCGCCGGCACCTGGAGCCCGGACTGCCAGAGCGGGTCGGCGTCGTCGACGTGCAGGAACACGAGGATCGACCCGCCCCGCCGGATGTAGGCGACGACCTTCTGCTCGACATCGCGGGGCACGTCAGGACCCTACGGGCGGACGGTCGGGGAAGCGCGCGAGGTACGCCGACGCCCGGGGCCGTGGGTCGTGGGCGAAGAACCGGGGTGCCCGGCGGAGGCCGTCGGCGCAGAACGCGTCCAGGTCGCCGTCGAGGTCGTGCTGCTCGTAGGCCCAGCCCGGCTGCGCGTCCGTCCACGCCGCCTCCGTCACGGCGAGCAGCTCGGCCTCGGGCGTCCAGCCGTTGAAGTCGAACGCCCAGTCGCCGTCGACGACGTAGACGTGGCTGCCGGTGAAGCCTGCCGCCGGCTCGATGAGCCGCAGCACGAGGTCGTGGTCGGGGTGCTGGTCCCGGAACGTGAACGCCAGGATGTGGCACGCGCCCGACGCGAAGAACGCCTCGTCCGTGCGCTGCCACGCCAGCTCCGGGTCCGCCCGCTCGGCCTCGGTGCGGGGGAACCGGGTGGTGGGCACGTAGGTCACCCGCCCACCTTGCCCCATCGGGTTGCCGTTCAGTCCGGGACGGTGGACTCGGCGCCGAGGAACTGCTGGAACCAGTAGCCGGTGTCCTTGATGGTGCGCTGCTGGGTGGCGAAGTCGACGTGGACGAGGCCGAAGCGCGGGTCGTAGCCCTCAGCCCACTCGAAGTTGTCCATCAGCGACCAGCAGAAGTAGCCGTGCACCGGCATCCCGTCCTGGACCGCCCGGCGGACCTCGGCCAGGTGCGCTTGGTAGAAGGCGGTGCGGCGCTCGTCGTGCACCCGGCCGCCGGTGAGCACGTCGGGGTACGCCGATCCGTTCTCGGTCACGTAGAGGCGGGGCACCTTGCCGTAGGCGTGGAACCGCTCGATCGACTCGTAGAGCCCGTCGGGCTGGACCTCCCAGCCCATCGCGGTGATCTCGTAGTTGCGGAAGTCCCGGCTGATCCACGGGACGCCGCGCAGCTTCGGCACCGGCCACGGCTTCACCAGCTGCCGCTGGTAGTACTGCACGCCGATGAAGTCCCAGTCGACGACGATCGCCCGGTCGTCGCCGGGACGGATGTGCTTCTCGACGCCGGCGATGATCGGCGAGTCGTCCACCGGGTAGCCGAGCCCGAAGTTCGGCTCCCAGAAGATGCGGTTGGCGATGACGTCGATGCTCGCCTTGGCGGCGCGGTCGCGGGGCGTGTCGCGCTTGGAGCGCATCGGCGTGACGATGTGGGTCGTGCCGACGTTGGCGCCGGGCACCTTCGCCCGCAGCACGTTCGCCCCGACGGCCTGCGCCAGGTTCACGTGGTGGGTGCCGGCCAGGTACTTCCGCAGCGAGCGGGTGCCGGGGGCGTGGACGCCGAGCAGGTGGCCGACCACGAGGAAGCTGCACGGCTCGTTGAAGACCATCCAGTCCTTCACCCGGTCGCCGAGGCGGTCGGCGACGACGCCGGCGAACTCCTCGAACCAGCCGACGATGCTGCGGTTGGCCCAGCCGCCCTGGTCCTGGAGCGCCTGCGGGAGGTCCCAGTGGTACAGCGTCACCCAGGGGTCCACGCCGCGCTCGAGGCACGCGTCGACGACCCGGTCGTAGAAGTCGAGCCCGGCCTCGTTGACCCGGCCCGTGCCGTTCGGGAGGACCCGGGGCCACGAGATCGAGAACCGCTGGGCGTCGAACCCGAGGGTCTTCACCAGGTCGGTGTCGGCCTCGTACCGGCGGTAGAAGTCGCAGGCGGTGTCACCGGTGTCCTTGTTGCGGATCCGCCCGCCGCCGTGGGTGAACGTGTCCCAGATCGACGGGCCCTTGCCGTCGACGTCCCAGGCCCCCTCGACCTGGTAGCTGGCGTGGGCCACGCCCCACGTGAAGTCGTCGCCGAAGTCGGCCTTGGCCAGATCCGTCATCCCGCCAGTTAATCCGCTCGACGGAGGCGGCCGATCAGCCAGCCGCCAGCTTGGTCAGGAAGTCGGCGGCGAGCGGGGCGGCGACCTCGCCGCCGAAGCCGCCGTCCTCCACCAGGACCGCGAAGGCGATGTCGCCCTGGTAGCCGGTGAACCAGGCGTGGGTCTGCGGCGGGGACTCGGTGCCGAACTCGGCGGTGCCGGTCTTTCCGGCCACGTCGCCGCCGGGCACGCCGGCCAGCGCGGAGCCGGTGCCGTCGGTGACCACGCCGCGCATCAGCGACCGCAGGTCGGCGATGGCCTTCGCCGGCAGCTCGGCGCCGGGGTCCGGGTCGGGGTCGTCGGGGTCGACGACGAGCCGCGGCTCGACGCTGCGGCCGCTGGCCACGGACGCAGAGGCGAGGGCGACGTTGAGCGGGCTGGCCTCGACCTTGCCCTGGCCGATCATGTTGGCGGCGTGCTCGGTCTCGCTGTCGGTGGCGGGGACCGACGCCTGGGCGAGCGGGACGCCGAGGTCGAGCGCTCGGTACCCGAGCTTCGCCGCCGTGTCGGTGAGCTGCTCGTCGGTGATGGTGCGCGACTGGCCCACGAACGCGGTGTTGCACGAGTCGGCGAAGTCCTTGCTGAACGGCACCGAGCCCAGCACCTCGCCCTCGGCGTTGGAGAACTCCTTGCCCACGACGATGGTGGCCGGGCAGTCGACCACGGTCTCGGGGGTCAGCCCGTTCTCGAGCAGGGCGAGGGCCGAGGCGATCTTGAACGTGGAGCCCGGCGGGTACTTCCCGATGAGCGCCCGGTTGTAGCCGTCGGCGCCCTCCGGCCCGTTGGAGACCGCGAGCACGTCGCCGGTGCTGGCGCGGATGGCGACGAGCGCCGCGGGCTTGGGCGCGGTGGCCATGACCTCGTCGGCGGCGGCCTGCACCTCGGGGTCGAGGGTGATGGTGATCGACTCGCCGGTCTTCGTGGGGAAGTCCTTCAGGACGTACGCCTCCCGACCCGACCCGTCGGCGGGGGCCACGCGGATCGAGAGCCCGGCCTGGCCCGCCAGCGCGACGTCCTGCGACCGCTGGATGCCGGAGAGGCCGGTGAGGTCGCCTTCGGCGATGCGCCCGTCGGAGTCGGCGGCGATCTCGGCGGTGGCCGGGCCGATGGTGCCGATGACCGCCCGGGCGAAGTCGCGGGTGGGCGCCAGCGGGATCTCGTCCTCCTGGAGGACGACGCCCGGGAGCGCCTCGAGCTGGGCGCGGACCGGTCCGATCGCCTCCTCGCGCAGGGTGATCACCGAGATCAGGTCGGTGTCGTTGCCCGCTTCGACCCGCTGCACCAGAGCGGCGCTGTCGACGCCGACGAGGTTGGCGACCTGCTGCGCAGTCGAGGTGCGGTCGACGGTGGCGCCGGGCTGGATGCCCACCATGACGACAGGTCGGAGGGACACGAGCGGCTTGCCGTCGGGCCCGAGGATCTCGCCGCGCGCCGCGGGGAGGCGCACGGTCTGGAGGGTGTCGCCCTCGGCCAGGCGGGGGTGCACGACCGCGGGCGTCCAGTCGACGAGCCACGTGCCCTCGCCGGCGCCGGTGCCCTCGACCAGCTCCACCGTCGTGTCGTAGCTCCACGCCCGAGCCGGATCGACCTGCCAGGTGACGTGCAGGGCCGCGGCGACGCGGCGGCCGCCGTCGCCCTCGTCGGCCGGCACGTCCTCGAGCGAGGTGACCTCGACCTTGGCCGGCTTGCCGGCCACACCCGAGCCGAGGCCGGCGGTGATGGCGAGCGACTTGGCGTTGACGTCGCCGTCGCTCTCGACGAACAGGACGTCGCTGAGCTTGCCGGCGGCCCAGTTCCGGGCGAACGCATCGGCCGCCTCCGCCGCTGGGTCGCCGTCCTTCATGCCGGGGCGCGACGGCTCGTCCTCGGACCCAGCCACCTGGAACCAGACGACCGCAGCCGCCACCAGCACCAGGACCACCACGACCGCTCCACCGATCAGCGCGCCGCGCCTGCTCTCCACCCATCACCTCTCACGCTGTCCAGCCAGGGAAAAGCTACCGATCCGTCCGAAGGTTCCACCTGCGCCTTTCGGTTGCAACCTGCGCGCGATCCGATGACGACGGCGCCCACGCGGCGTACGGTCCCGCCCACGCCCCGGATCGATCGAGGAGCCGAACCGTTGCCCAGACTGCGCCAGGTACCCAGAGCCGAAGCCGCCGACGGGATGGTCACCGTCATGTACGACTTCATCTTCGGCGACCGCGACCCCGTCGCCGAGCCGGGCCTGAACAACGGCACGCCCGGCAACTGGTGGACCGTGGTGGCCCAGAGCCCGGAGCTGATGGAGCACTGCGTGAGCGGGTTCGCGTTCTACCGCTCCGAGGAACGCGAGCTGCCGCCGGTGCTGCGGGAGCTGGCCCAGACCCGGGCAGGCTGGGCTCGCGGCAGCCGCTTCGTCTTCTCGCAGCACTGCAAGGCCAGCCGCGACAACGGCGTGAGCGAGGAGAAGATCCAGGCCGTCCCGTCCTGGGAGACGAGCGACCTGTTCTCGCCTGCGGAGCGCGCCGTCCTCGCGTGGACCGACGCCCTCGTCCTCCACGGCGGCCGGGCGTCCGACGGCACCTTCGCCGCCCTGCGCGAGCACCTGTCGGAGCTCGCCATCCTCGAGCTCACCTACATCACCTGCTGGTACGACCTGCACGCGGTGATGAGCCGGGCGCTGCGGCTCGAGCTCGACGACGTCGACGACCCCATCACCGAGCTGACCGGGCCGGGCATCACCCGTTCGCTGCGGCCCGACGCCGAGCCGGAGGCCTGACGGTGCGAGGCGGGAGGTGGCTGGGGCTGGCTGCGATCGGGGCGCTGGCGGTGTCGATGGCGGCGTGCGGCGACGAGCCCAGCTCGGCGGGCGCAGCCCACGTCGAGTCCAACGTGGCGCACCCGCGCGCCACCGAGGAGGAAGGCGTGGCCGGCGCCGAGATCATGACCCACGTCGGTGCCGAGCTGTACGAGCCGATCGCGACCGCGGCCGACGACGGCAACGTGGCCTTCTCGCCGGTGTCGATCGGCGTGACCCTCGGCATGGCGCGGGCCGGTGCGGACGGCGACTCGGCCGACCAGCTCGACCAGTTCTTCGGCGACGCCGATCCCGAGACGCTGCACCGCTCGCTCAACGGCGCGGTCGCGTGGCTCGAGGACCTCACCGGGCCGGTGCAGCTGCCGAGCGGCGACCTGGGCGAGATCGAGCTCACCAGCGCCAACGCGCTGTGGGGCCAGTCGAACGTCACCTGGCGGCAGCCGTTCCTCGACGAGCTGCGCCGGGGCTACGACGCCTCGATGTGGACGGCCGACTACGTGAACGACGCCGAACGGGCGCGCGGCGAGATCAACGACTGGGTCGCCGAGCACACCCGCGAGCACATCACCGACCTGCTCCCCGAGGGTTCGGTCGACGCCGACACCCGCCTGGTCCTCACCAACGCCATGTTCTTCAAGGCGCCCTGGCTCGACGAGCTCGACCCGGTGGAGGACGACCAGCCGTTCACCACGGCCGACGGCTCCACGGTCCAGGCGCCGATGCTCGCCACCACCGCGCCGCTCGCCTACCAGCAGGGCGAGGGGTGGCAGGCGGTGAGCCTCCCCTACGCCGGCTCCAAGCTGGCCATGACGTTCATCGTCCCCGACGAGGGCCAGCTGGCGGCGTTCGAGGGCGAGCTGGACGGCGAGCTCCTGCACCAGGCCCTGACCGGCGGCACGCCGACCACGGTGCAGCTGCAGGTCCCCCGGTTCGACCTCGACCAGCGGTCGCCCGTCGGCGCCGCCCTCCGGTCCCTCGGCGTGACCGCACCGTTCACGACCGAGACCGACTTCGAGCCGATGACCACGGACCCCGATGCGCAGCCGCTGCGCCTCGACGACGTCCTCCACCAGGCGACGGTCACCATCGACGAGCACGGCACGGAGGCGGCGGCGGCCACCGCAGCGGTGTTCGAGACGGTGGGCGCACCCCTGACCGACCAGGAGCTCGACATCGACCGCCCGTTCCTGTTCGTCATCCACGACGTCGCCAACGGGACGCCGCTCTTCCTGGGCCGGGTCACCGACCCGACGAAGGCGTAGGGACCAGCGCTACCAGTCGCCCAGGCGGGCGGTGGCCTTCGGGTCGTACAGGCACACCACGTCGGCGAAGTAGCGGAGGCGCAGGGCGGCGTCGAGCATCGCCGCGCCCGAACCGGCCTCGGGCAGGTGCGACGTGACCACGACGTAGGGCGCGGGATCGGGCAGCGAGCGCAGGAGCGCGCCGTTGGCGATGGCCTTCTTCAGCGTGTCGGTGCGGATCAGCCCCGGCCGCTTGCCCTGGATGCTGCCCTTGTACTCGAACCACACGGTGGTCCCGCCGGGGCTCACCGCCTCCTGGTCGATCTCGACGCCGACCTCGGTGAGGACGCGACGGCCCTTCAGCTCGAAGCCGAAGTGGGACAGGAGCGTGTCGCACTGCTCGGCGAACTGCCGGCCCTGGATCCCCGCCGACGCCTGGAACGAGCGCGGCTTGGCCGTCGGGCCCGTCGGGGCCGGATCCTCGTCGGGCTCGGGGGCCGGATCCGTGACCTCGGCCTGGTCGGCCGCCACCTCGTGCGCCTCGTCGGGCTCGTCGGCCACCTCCGGGAGGGGGAGGTCCCCGTCGAACGGCAGCTGGTCGGACCCACTCATGCAGCCGCCACGCTACGCCGCGGGGTCGTAGGGTCCGGACGTGTACCGGTTGCGGCGGATCCGGCCAGCCTCGGTGGTCCTGGCCGTGGTGGTGATCACCCTGGCCGTGCTGTCGATCCGCTGGCTCCGGGACACCGACCGGGAGCTGGACGACCCGCCGACGGTGGACGGGACCGGCCAGCCCTACGTCGACGCCCTCGCGGCGCGGCTCGTCGAGCCGGGTGCGATGTGGGCCGGCTTCACCGGACTGACCGAGCAACAGGCGCGGTGCGTCGCCCTTCCGTGGGTCACGTTCGTCGGCGCCGACGAGCTGGAGGCCGCCGGCTTCGAGCCCGAGGACTTCGCCCGCGACCCGGCGGGGGCCTCGGCTGCCGCCGGCCTCACGTGGGACGACGCGCAGGACATCGAGGGGCAGTACGAGCACTGCGGCCTCGACGCCCGGACCCTCCTCGCCCGGGCCGGGATCACCGCGGTCGAAGCCGGCGGCGGACGGACCGTCTCGCTCGACCAGATCGTGCCGTGCATGGCCGAGAAGATCGACGCCGACGACGCCCGCCGGGCCTTCGTCCTCACCCTGACCCAGCCCGACCTCGGCCGCGCCGCACCGTCGGGCATCCCCGGCTGGGAGGCGCCGCCCACCGTCGACGCCGACGTGAACCGGGCGCTGGCGAACGCCGCCGCCGCCTGCGCCTGACGCGCGGGCCGAGGCGTCGGCCTGCGGTCAGGCCGGGCGGCGGGCCAGGACGTAGAGGCGCTCGGTGTCGGCCTCGCCGGGCTGGGAGCCGCGGCGGTACCACTCGACGTCGACGAGCCCGGCGGTGGCGAACGCCCCGAGCACGGCGGCCGGGTCGTGGAACACGAAGTCGACGTCGATCGGCTGGCCCCACAGCTCGGTCTGGTGCCGCACCTCGTCGCCGACGTGCACGGCGATCGCCAGCCAGCCGCCCGGGGCGAGCGTGGCCCCGAGCAGCGCGACCGCGGGGCGCAGCTCCGAACCGGCG
>Ga0182736_1000160_pt1 | contig 132745 bp, 117 predicted proteins | sample eDN5th30CKraftBY_FD_128882 | JGI IMG/M metagenome (GOLD analysis project Ga0182736, IMG submission 128882) | Enriched backyard soil microbial communities from Emeryville, California, USA - eDNA 5th pass 30_C Kraft BY (version 2) (version 2) | ecosystem: Environmental > Terrestrial > Soil >... | reverse complement strand
GGCTGGCGTGTTCCCGCCCCGGGGGTGCCGGGGGCCATTTCCTGCCTTTGGCGGAGGCGGGATACCGACAGCCATCTTCATCCGGTCTGCCGCGTCTGGCGCTGGGTAGCGTTGCCGTGGGGTTATCCGCCCCCATGAGCTACGCGTTGCGCCGGCCGCGATGTCCGCAAGGGACAGGAGGGAGCGCAGTCGACGGCGCTCTCTCTGGTGCGGGCGCATATAACCCATATGGTTCACAATGTCAAGAGCTATGTGCCGTCCGTACCCGCCCCCGCCCTTCGTCATTCCTGCGCAGGGGAGAATCCAGATGGCGCGTTGCGGCGCTTTCTCTCGCTGGATCCCCGCCTGCGCGGGGATGACGAGGAGGGGGTGGCTGTTGTGCGAGCGCAGGCACTCACGGCAGCAGGGCGTCGATCGCATGGGCCATTTTCACGTCGCGAGCGGAGAGGCCCTGGGCGTCGTGGGTGGTCAGGGTGATCGCGACGCGGTTGTAGACGTTGGACCATTCGGGGTGGTGATCGTGCTTTTCCGCGATCAGGGCCACGCGGGCCATGAAAGCGAAGGCTTCGCTGAAATCGCGGAACCGGAACTGGCGTTCGATCGCCAGGCCATCGGCGCGAAAGGTCCAGTCCGGCAGGGCAGCCAGAGCGGTGGCGCGTTCGGCTTCGGTCAGTTGTGGCACGGACACGGTGCGTCTCCCTCGCTTGTCGGCTGACGGATGATGCCCTAGTCCGGCGTTCCATGGAACCCGCCCGCCTTCTTGCGACGGACCTTGCCTGCCGCCGCGGTGAGCGGCTGCTGTTTCGCGCCCTGTCGTTCGAGCTGCGCGCGGGCGAGGCGATGCAGATCGCCGGGCCGAACGGAACCGGCAAATCGAGCCTGATCCGTATTCTTGCCGGTCTGCTGCGCCCCTATGCCGGGACGGTGGAACGCAGCGTGGACGTTGCCTTGCTGGACGAGCGGCTGGCGCTGGATGGCGACTTGCCGCTGGGCAGGGCGCTGGCATTCTGGAGCAGGGTGGATGGCGGCGGCTATGGCACGGGGCGGATGGCGGCGCTGGGACTGGAACGACTGGCCGATGTGCCGGTGCGGTTCCTTTCCACTGGCCAACGCAAGCGGGCGGCGATCCTGCAATCCAACGCGCGGGGCGCGGGTCTGTGGCTGTTGGACGAACCGCTGAACGGGCTGGACGTGGATGCGTGTGCCGCGTTTCAGCGGCAGGTGGCGGATTATCTGGCCGGGGGCGGCATGGCGGTGATCGCATCGCACCAGCCGTTCGATGCACCGGGGCTGCGGCAGTTCAACCTGTCGGACTATGCGGCATGAGCGTTGTGGGCGCACTGTTGCGGCGGGACATGGGGCAGATGCTGGGCGGCGGGCGGCGTGGGGCGACGCTGCTGCCGGTGCTGTTCTTTCTGGCAGTGGCGATGGTCTATCCCTTCGCCATCGGCCCGGCGCCAGAGGTGCTGGCACGGACCGGCGGGGGAATCCTGTGGGTGGCGGCGCTTCTGGCCGCGATCCTGCCGCTGGACAGATTGCTGACCCGCGATGTGGAAAGCGGCCTGTTCGACCAGCTTTATCTGCGCGGCATCGCGGAGGAAGTGGCCGTGGCCGTGCGTATGCTGGCCCACTGGCTGAGCTTCGGCCCGCCGCTGATGCTGGCCGCCCTGCCCGCCAGCGCATTGGTGGGCATCGGCGGGCAGACGCTGTGGATGGTGGAACTGGGCCTGCTGGCCGGCACGCCGGGACTAGCGGCGATCGGCATAATCATCGCCGCGCTAACCGTGGGGTTGCGCGGCGGAGCGGCGCTGTCCGGCCTGCTGCTGATCCCGCTGGCCGTGCCCCTGCTGGTGTTCGGCGCGGGCGCGCTGTCCACCGGGGGGATGAGCGGGATCGGCCTGACGGCGGCGATCAGCCTGCTGCTGCTGGCGATCGCGCCATTTGCCGGCGGCGCGGCAATACGGGCTGCGCGGGACGGTCAATAAGGCGGGTGGTGCAGGCCCTTGGGGCTTAGCGTGAAGATCTCGTTCCCGTCCTCGGTAATGCCGATCGAGTGTTCGAACTGGGCGGAGAGGCTCTTGTCGCGGGTTACGGCGGTCCAGCCGTCGCTGAGCAGCTTCACGTGTGGTTTGCCGAGATTGATCATCGGTTCGATGGTCATGAACATGCCGGGCCGCAGTTCGGGGCCCGTGCCCGCGCGGGCGGCGTGAATCACCTCTGGCGCATCGTGGAACAGGCGGCCGAGGCCGTGCCCGCAGAAATCGCGCACCACGCCATAGCGGTACTGTTCGGCATGGGCCTGAATCGCGGCGCCGATATCGCCCAGACGCGCGCCGGGCTTTGCCTTGTCGATGCCGATCATCAGGCATTCGTAAGTAACGTCGATCAGCCGCTTCGCCTTCAGCGAGGCCTCGCCCGCCACGTACATGCGGCTGGTATCACCGTGCCAGCCATCCAGCAGCGGGGTGACATCGATGTTGACGATGTCCCCTTCCTTGAAGGTCTTGCCCGAAGGGATGCCGTGGCAGACGACATGGTTGATCGAGATGCAGCACGAATGGGTATAACCGCGATAGCCGAGCGTGGCGGGCACCCCGCCGCCATCCAGCGTCATTTCGCGCACAATGCGATCAACCTCTTCCGTCGAGACGCCGGGGCGCACGTATTCAGGCATCGCGTCGAGGATCTGGGCGGCGAGGCGGCCAGCCTTGCGCATGCCTTCGAAGCCATCAGGCCCGTGCAGCTTTATAGTGCCGTCGCGATAGACGGTCGTGTCGGCGGTAACGGTCTGGTATTCGGTCATCGGGGGAATGTAGCGACTGCGCCGATCAATTGCGAGCCGAGAAGGCCTCTCGGTATTCAGGCTTCACCGCTTCCACGATTTCCCGCGTGACCGGCAGGTTCACGTTGAACGCCCCTTCGGCATAAGGACCGGCGACATAGGGACCAGCATAGACGGTCAGCCGGTTGAACGTGCGCTTGTTGGTCGATCCGACCAGAATCTCCAGCTCGTCAATCTTGGGGCACTGGTCGAACATTTCTTCGGAGCCATCGGGCACCGGCACGCCGCGCCGCTTCTCCCGCTCCGCATTCAGGCCTTTACAGAAGCGGTCGCCGAACGCCTGTTCCAGCGCGGCGGGGGAGGAGAACAGTTCTATCGCGTCGAAGGCGCGGTTCGCCTGTTTGTTCCAGACCAGCGAATTGACGGTATAGTTGCCGTGCGCGCCGCCGGTGTAGGTGGCAATGTCGTTCGACAGGCTGAGCCAGCCCGGCAGATCCGCCACCACTTTCCATTCCGCGGTGTAGCTGTGCTTGTTGTACGGGAAACCCTGTTCGCGCGCGCCGCGCCGGGCGCTGGCGGATTCCGTGGCGAGTTCCGTCCGCCGTTCATCAAGCTGATCGTCGAGCAGGCGGGCCAGTTCCGGAATCCGGCCTGCTTCCGCCGGATAAGCATATTCGAACAGGAAATCGTCCGTCTGTTCCGATACGGTGCGCGCGCCGTTGCCGTGCGTGCGCGCCTTGACCGCCTGCGCCTGAGCCTTGGCCCGCGCGGCATCGGCAGTACGGGTAGCGGCCGGGGCATCCCCATCGCGCGGCTGGACACCGCCGGGCGGGTCACAAGCCGCGACCGTCCCCGCCAGTGCGAGAATCAGGATCGTGCGCTTCATATCCCTGCCTTTCCAAAACGCGCGCGAACGGGCAAGCCACAATCCATGAACGACCCACTCATTCAGCCGGATCGCGGACAGGAAGCGATCGCCATCCACCTCGTCGACAAGGCGGGATTCAGCGATTTCGTGCGAAAATTGAACGCGCAGCAGCGCGCGGCGCTGGCGGCGCAAAAATTCACCGGCGCGGGATATCAGGTGGGAATCGTGCCCGATGGCGATTCGTGGTTCGCGGTAGGCGGGGTGAAAAATCCGGCCCAGCTGTCGAGCTGGTGCATGGCGCGGCTGGCGGAAGTCCTGCCGGCGGGCACATATCGCCGCGCTGGCGGAGAGCCGGGGGCGGCGCTGCATGGCTGGCAGACGGCGCAATACCGCTTCACCCGCTATCGCGATGACAAGGAGGCCGAGGGGCCGCGCATTCTGCTGACCGAAGACGTGCGGCGGATAGAACCCGCGCTGGCTGAAGCTCGCGCGGTGAAGCTGGTGCGCGATCTGGTCAACACCCCGGCGGAGGACATGGGGCCGGCGGAACTGGAAACGCAGGCGGAAAAGATCGCCAAGGCGCACGGAGCCACCCTGTCGGTGACGCAGGGCGAAGCACTGGAACGGGAATACCCGATGGTTCACGCCGTCGGCCGCGCCGCCGCACGCAGCCATTCGCCGCGCATGCTGCATCTGGTGTGGGGGGACGAGAAAGCGCCGGTCGTGGCGATCGTCGGCAAGGGGGTGTGCTTCGATTCGGGCGGGCTGGATATCAAGCCGTCCGCGGGCATGTTGCTGATGAAGAAGGACATGGGCGGCGCAGCGCATGCCCTGGCACTGGCCGACCTGGTGATGGGTGCGGGCCTGCCGGTGCGGTTGCACGTGCTGGTTCCGGCGGTCGAGAACGCCATTGCCGGCAATGCATTCCGCCCCGGTGATGTGCTGAAAAGCCGACAGGGGCTGACGGTCGAGATCGGCAACACCGACGCGGAAGGGCGTCTGATCCTGGCGGATGCGTTGACGCGGGCGAGCGAGGAGAAGCCCGATCTGGTGATCGATTTCGCCACACTGACGGGCGCGGCGCGGGTTGCGCTGGGCCCGGATCTGCCCGCCCTGATGGCCCGGCATGATGAAACGGCGGAAGAACTGATCGCGGCGGGTAAGGCGTACGATGACGAATGCTGGCGGCTGCCGCTGCCAGAAGCCTATGCCGAATGGCTGAAATCCGACGTGGCCGATACCAACAACGCCCACGCCAACGCCTTTGCCGGGGCGAGCGTGGCGGGGCTGTTCCTCGACAAGTTCGTCGCCCCCGGCGTGGACTGGGCGCATTTTGATACTTTCGCCTGGCGTCCGGCGGCAAAGCCGGGGCGGCCCAAAGGCGGGGACGCGCTGGGCCTGCGCGCGGCGTGGCACATGTTGCGGGAACGCTATACGGCAGATTGAGAGCATGGGGTGGAACCCTAACCGCGTGTAAACTCCCGGCTGCTATTCGTACGATGCAAGCCCTTCCCGTGGGCATTGCCAGTTGGGCACTCTGGCTCTAACTGCGCGCCAATCCAGAGACCCGCACATTGACGACCGAAACCGACATAGAAACCGACGCCACCCTTCCGCAGGGCCCCTTCGCGCTGGCCGGGCCCGCCCCGAAGGCCGATCCGCGCGCGCTGCCGCTGCGCGGCGATCTGGCGCATATCGCGTTGGCAGGAAGCTATTTCGTGCCGCATTACGCCGTGCCGCAACCGCGCGCAGTGATGCCCGGCGGTGCGCCGCTGATGACCGGCACGGGTGAAGGCGAGAGCGAAATCGTCACCCTGATGGAAGGCGACAGCTTCGAAGTGCTGGACGTAACCGGCGGCTGGGCCTGGGGTTGCCTGTCGCTGCACGGCCCCGTGGGCTATGTGCGCGTCGACCGGTTGGAAACGCCCTGATGGCGCACAGCGTATTCATTGACGGAGCGGCCGGGACTACCGGGCTGGAAATCGCCGACAGGCTGGCCAGCCGGCCGGAGTTTTCGCTCGTCACGCTGGAAGGAGAGCGGCGCAAAGACCCCGCCGCCCGGCGTGAGGCGCTGAACGAGGCGGACTTTGCCGTTTTGTGCCTGCCTGACGACGCCGCGCGCGAAGCCGTGGCGCTGATCGACCCGGCCAGCCGCGTGCGGGTGATCGACGCATCCACCGCGCACCGCGTCACCCCCGGCTGGGTCTATGGCTTCCCCGAGGTGAGTGGCCACAGCGCAGTCGCGAAAGCGTCGAGGGTGTCGAACCCCGGATGCTATTCCACGGGCTTCATCGCCCTTGTGGCCCCGCTGGTGGCTGCCGGCCTGCTGCCCGCCGACTGGCCTTATACCTGCAACGCGGTGTCGGGTTATTCCGGCGGCGGGAAAGCCCTGATCGAGCGGTTCGAGGACGATCGTGATATTGCCTGGCGCGGATATGCGCTGGCGCTGGGGCACAAGCATGTGCCTGAAATGCAGGCGCGTTGCAGCCTGACCCTGCCCCCGCTGTTCACCCCGGCTGTGATCCCGGCCCATCGCGGCATGGTGGTGGAAGTGCCGTTGCCGCTGGCCGCCATGCCCGGAGCAGGAACGCCGGACGCGATGCGCGAGGAACTGGCCCGGTTCTATGGCGCGAGCCGGATCGTAACCATGGGGCAGGAGCCGGAAGGCGGCGAATTGCTGCTGCGCCGTTCCCGCGAACCCAGCGACCGGATGGACCTGCATGTTTTCGCCGGTGCCGACGGCACGCAGGCGCGGCTGGTGGCCGTGCTGGACAATCTGGGCAAAGGGGCCAGCGGCGCGGCGGTGCAATCGCTTAACCTGATGGCTGGACTGGAAGAAACTGCGGGGCTGCGGCTTTAGGCTTCCGGTTCGCTGCCTTCGGAATACGAATTTGCTTGGGGGTGCTTACTCCCTCCCCCACCTCGTTTTCCCTGCCTCATCACTCATCATTCCTGCGAAGGCGGGGAGCCAGTCGGGCGAGGGAAGCGTCATGCGCTCTGGATTCCCGCTTTCGCGGGAATGACGAAGGGTAGGCCATGAAGGGCGCCAAGGCTGTGGCAGCCCCGCCCCATGGGCAGTTATTAACCTGTCGTGCGCGATAATACGCCATCGATCGCTGAACATGGATAATGTGATGGGATGGTGGCTGGCAGGCTGGGGCACTGTGGCGCTGATCTGGCTTGCTTTGCAGGGCAGCGCGCTGATCTTTCTGGACGGGTCGTGGCGCATGGCCGCGCTCATCCCCGCCGGGGCGATGGCTCTGGCAGTGGCGGTGGGAGTGCTAGGCGGCCTTTCGGGGGCGAACATCGCCCCAATGTGGGTGTTCATCACTCTACCGCTCTGCATCCTGTGGCTGATCGGCCTGTGGGCCATTCGCGGCATCGCGGCGTTTGTTTCAACGTGACGACAACGGTGCCTAAAATGGAGGCACATCCTGCCTGAAATTTGGTCAGCAGTGGCCAGAAAACCCCTTTCTTGCGCCTTACATAGCACTTTCCTGCGCCAGCGATTTTCCGCCCTTTCCCGGCGGGAAGCGATTGTCTAATCCTGTTGCAACTGCCTTGGCACGATTCTTGAAACGATAATGCCGAGGATGGCGGGGAACGTCCGGCGCACATGCGCCCGGACCAGACGGCAGGGATCACGTGAAGAAGATCGAAGCAATCATCAAACCGTTCAAACTGGACGAAGTGAAGGAAGCGCTGCACGAAGTGGGCGTTTCAGGCATCACCGTGACCGAGGCCAAGGGCTTCGGTCGGCAGAAAGGCCATACCGAGCTGTATCGCGGCGCGGAATACGTGGTCGATTTCCTGCCCAAGGTGAAGCTGGAGGTCGTCGTGCCCGACGCGCAGGCGGAACAGGTGGTGGAAGCCATCGCCGCCGCCGCGCAGACCGGGCGTATCGGTGACGGCAAGATCTTCGTTTCCCCGATCGAATCCGCGCTGCGCATCCGCACCGGCGAAAGGGACGATTCCGCTATCTAGAAATTCAGCACTCTCCCGCATGCGGGAGAGTGCGGGGAAAGGCCTGCCCTGCCCCAAGATACTTCCCTACCCCTCCCGCCTTCGGGATGGGAAACTGAACGAAAGGTTGAAATACCCATGGCCAGTGCATCGGACATCGTGAAGCGGATCAAGGACGAGGAGATCGAATGGGTCGACCTTCGCTTCACCGATCCCAAGGGCAAGTGGCAGCACCTGACGATGGTCTCTTCGGTCATCGGCGAGGACGAGCTTGAAGAAGGCCTGATGTTCGACGGTTCGTCGATCGCCGGCTGGAAGACGATCAACGAATCCGACATGATCCTGAAGCCGGATCTGGACGCCGTGTGGGTCGATCCGTTCAGCGCCACCCCGATGCTGATCTTGGTGTGCGACATCGTGGAACCGTCGACCGGCGAGCTTTATTCGCGCGATCCGCGTTCCACCGCTAAGCGTGCCGAAGCTTTCCTGAAGACCACTGGTCTGGGCGACACGATCTACGTCGGTCCGGAAGCCGAGTTCTTCATGTTCGACGACGTGCGCTTCGAAGACGGCTATGCCGGTTCGGGCTATCAGATCGACGACATCGAACTGCCGACCAACACCGGCACGGAACTGGAAGGCGGCAACCTGGGCCACCGTCCGCGCGCCAAGGGCGGTTACTTCCCCGTCGCGCCGGTCGACAGCGCCGTGGACATCCGTGGCGAGATGGTCACCACCATGCTTGAAATGGGCCTGCCCTGCGACAAGCATCACCACGAAGTCGCGGCCGCTCAGCACGAGCTGGGCCTGACCTTCGGCACGCTGGTGACGACCGCCGACCGCATGCAGATCTACAAGTATGTGGTGCACATGGTCGCGCAGGCATACGGCAAGACGGCGACGTTCATGCCCAAGCCGATCGCCAAGGATAACGGCAGCGGCATGCACACCCACATGTCGATCTGGGACAATGGCAAGCCGACCTTCGCCGGCAACGGCTATGCCGGCCTGTCCGACAACTGCCTGTATTTCATCGGCGGCGTAATCAAGCACGCCAAGTCGCTGAACGCCTTCACCAACCCGACCACCAACAGCTACAAGCGGCTGGTGCCGGGTTACGAAGCACCGGTGCTGCTGGCCTATTCTGCCCGCAACCGTTCCGCATCGTGCCGTATCCCTTACGGTTCGGGCGAAAAGGCGAAGCGCGTGGAGTTCCGCTTCCCCGACGCGATGGCCAACCCGTACCTGTGCTATGCCGCGCTGCTGATGGCCGGCCTCGACGGCATCCTTAACAAGATCCATCCGGGCGAGCCGATGGACAAGAACCTGTACGACCTGCCGCCGGCCGAGCTGGCGGAAGTGCCGACGGTTTGCGGATCGCTGCGTGAAGCGCTGGAAGCACTTCAGGCCGATTACGAATACCTGCTGAAGGGCGACGTGTTCTCCAAGGATCAGATCGACGCTTATTGCGAGCTGAAGTGGGAAGACGTGATGCGCTGGGAAACCACCCCCAGCCCGGTCGAATTCGACATGTACTACAGCTACTGATTTCAGCAGTGGTGATACGAAAAGGGCGTCCGGAGCGATCCGGGCGCCCTTTTCCTTTGCTGAATGCAACCGTGAAGGCGGGACAACGGATGTCCACATCGCCGAGCCGGTGAAAGGTTGCCGGACATGCGCTTTCCTGCGATTTTCACGACGATGACACCCGCGATTTTCGGATTGGCCGGTCCTGTTCTGACCGATGACGAGCGGGCCTTTTTCCGCGACGCCGACCCGGCTGGCTACATCCTGTTCGCCCGTAATGTGGAAACGCGCGAGCAGTTGCGGGCGCTGACGGACGATCTGCGATCGATCCACGGCCGTGACCGATTGCTGGTTTCAATCGATCAGGAAGGTGGGCGCGTGGCCCGAATGAAGCCGCCGCACTGGGATGCCTTCCCACCCGGAGAGGCATTTGCCCACCTGTGGAGCGTGGCCCCGGCCAGCGCGATAGAAGCCGCGCGCGCGAATGCCACGGCGCTGGGAATCGACCTGGCGGAAGTGGGCGTGACGGTGGACTACACGCCGCTGCTGGATGTGAGGCAGCCCGGCGCGCACGACGTGATCGGCGACCGCGCGCTTGGCAGCGAGCCGATGCAGGTGGCCGCGCTGGGTCGCGCGGTGCTGGACGGACTGGCGCGGGCCGGAGTGGCAGGCTGCATCAAGCACGTGCCGGGCCACGGCCGCGCGATGGCCGACAGCCACAAGGAACTGCCCACCGTCAGCGCCAGCGAAGCCGAGCTGGAGATCGACGTGGAGCCGTTCCGCACCCTGTCTTCCGCGCCGATCGGGATGACATCGCACGTCCGTTATACCGCCTGGGATGCGGAAAATCCGGCCACACTGTCACGCTTCGTGATCGGGGAAGTGATCCGGCAGCGCATCGGCTTTACCGGACTGCTGCTGAGCGACGATATCGACATGGAGGCGCTGAGCGGCACGGTGCCCGAACGGGCCGAACGCGCGGTTGCCGCCGGATGCGATCTGGTGCTGAACTGCTGGGCGAAGATGGACGACATGATCGGCATCGCCGAACGGCTGCCGACGATGGGCGAGGAGACACGCGCCCGGCTGGATCGGGCGCTGGCTGGCACCGGCAGCGGGCCGGACCTGACGGAACGCGCGCATCTGATCGCGAAGCGCGACAGTCTGCTCGATCTGGCGAGCGCGCGGGCATGACGGGGGAGCATGGCCTGCTGTTCGGCGATTTGCCGCACATGGCCATGCCGGATACCGAGGATAGCTGGAACGGCCCCGGTGCCGCGCCTGCCGAGGGCGAAGCGCTCTATCTGGAACTGGAGGTCTGGGAAGGCCCGCTGGACCTGCTGCTCGATCTGGCGCGGCGGCAGAAAGTGGACCTGCGGGCCATCTCCATCCTGGCGCTGGTCGATCAGTACATCGCCTATATCGACCGGGCGGAAGCGCTGAAGCTGGAGATCGCAGCCGATTACCTCGTGATGGCGGCGTGGCTGGCCTATCTGAAATCAGCCCTGCTGCTTCCCAAGGAGGAACAGGAAGACCCCAGCCCCGAGGAACTGGCACTGCGCCTGCAACTGCGCCTTCAGCGGCTGGGTGCGATGCGTGAGGCGGCGGCGCGGCTGCTGGCGCGCGACCGGTTGGGCCGCGACGTATTCCCGCGTGGCGCGCCCGAGGGGCTGCGGGTGGTCCGCAAGAACGCGTGGCACTGTGACTGGTACATGCTCATTTCCGCCTATGCGCAGGTCAAGGCGCGGACGGAGCCCGTGGTTCACATGGTGCGCGAACGCCCGGTGATGACGCTCGATTCGGCGCTGGACCGCGTTTCGGCCATGCTGGGCGTGCGGCTGGACTGGATGGAACTGCGCGATTTCCTGCCCCCTCATGCGGAACCGCGTTTGCGGCGATCGGCCCTCGCCTCCAGCTTCGTTGCGGCGCTGGAACTGGCGAAGCGCGGCAGTGCGGAAATCAGGCAGGAGGAAGTGTTCGGGCCACTCCATCTACGGCGGGTGACTGCGTGACCGGCACCCCTGACGATCTGGTGCGCGCGGTGGAGGCGGCGCTGTTCGCGGCAGAGGAGCCGATGACGGCGGACCTGCTTTCCGGGCAGCTTGACGGAGCCGCGGTGCTGCCCGCCCTGCGCGAACTGGCCGCCCACTATCAGGATCGCGGCGTCAATCTGGTGGAACGTGGCGGGCGCTGGCAGTTCCAGACCGCGCCCGACCTTGCCCACCTGTTGCGGCGGGAACGGGAACAGGTGCGGCGGTTGAGCCGTGCGGCGACGGAGGTTCTGGCCATCGTCGCCTATCACGAGCCGGTGAGCCGTGCGGAGATCGAGGCGATTCGCGGGGTGCAGACCAGTTCCGGTACGCTGGACGTGCTGATGGAAGCTGGCTGGGTGCGCGTGGCCGGGCGGCGCGAAGTGCCCGGGCGGCCCGTGGTCTATGCGACGACGCCCGAATTCCTGAACCATTTCAGCCTTCAGAGCCGCCGCGACCTGCCGGGAATAGACGAGTTGAAAGCGGCTGGATTGCTTGATCCGGTGGACGATGCCTACGACGAAATGGTCGCTCAGGACGCCCGGCACGGCGAGGATGAAGCCAAAGAAGAGTCAGCCGCGCTGGAAAACCCGGAGGAAAGCGCCTAGGTTCCGCGCCATGCCATCCGGAGATAGCGCGTGAGTCTCGGACCGTTCCAAATCCTGATCATCGTTCTGGTGGTTCTCGTGCTGTTCGGCCGGGGCCGGATCAGCGAGTTCATGGGTGATTTCGGCAAGGGCATCAAAAGCTTCCGCAAGGGGCTGAACGAAAACGACCAGCCGGCGGTGGCATCGCAACGGACCGATGGCCCGGCGCATGAACTGAGCGCCGACGCTGCCGCCGACCGCCGCCCCGCCGACTGAACTGAACGCTGGCGCCTGATCCATGTTTGACATCGGCCCGACCGAATTGCTGCTTATCGTGGTGGTGGCGGTAATCGTTATCGGCCCGAAGGACCTGCCATTGGCTTTGCGCACGGCAGGCCGATGGATCGGCAAGATGCGCAAAGTGTCAGGCCAGTTCCGCACCGGGTTCGAAGCCATGGTGCGCGAGGCGGAAATGCAGGAACTGGAAGCCAAATGGAAAGCGCAGAACGAGAAGATCATGCGCGAGCATCCTGAAGGCGGGCCGCCGGGTACCGAGCAGACAGGCGCCTATCCGGCCGCGCCACCGGCGGACGTGCCGCCCCCCGCCGCTGCCGAAGCCGCCATCGTGACCACAGGCAGCGCCGATGAATATCGCGACGCGCCCGGCGCATCCTCTGCTGATTCGAATGCCTCCAGCCCGGAGCCGGCGGAAAAGCCCGCGCAATAACCGCCATGGCCATGAAGATATCCGATATCGACGATACGCAGGCCCCGCTGCTTGATCACCTGATCGAACTGCGCGGACGGCTGGTAAAGTGCGTGATCGCACTGGCGATCGCCTTCGCCATCTCGCTCTATTTCGCGGATGACATCTTCGCGATCCTCGTCCGCCCGCTGGCACAGGCGTTCCCCGACGGCGAAGGACGGCTGGTTTACACCAAGCTGTATGAGGCGTTCTTCGTCGAAATTAAGGTGGCGCTGTTCGCGGGTTTCTTCATCAGCTTCCCGATTATCGCCAACCAGATGTGGGGCTTCATCGCGCCGGGTCTCTATGCTCGGGAGAAGCGGGCGTTCCTGCCGTTCATACTGGCAACGCCGGTGCTGTTCGGTGCGGGCGCATCACTGGCCTATTTCGTGGTAATGCCCACGGCCTTCAAATGGTTCATCGGGTTCGAAGGTAATGCAGGCGGCATCCCGCAGGAAGCCCTGCCTGCGATGGGCGATTACCTGGACCTCGTGATGCATTTCGTGCTGGCGTTCGGCATCAGCTTCCTTCTGCCGGTGCTGCTGCTGCTGCTGAACCGGGCCGGACTGGTCACGCGCGAGCAGCTTCGCGGTGCGCGGCGCTATGTGATCGTGGGCATCTTCATCGTGGCGGCCATCGCCACGCCGCCGGATGTCGTGTCGCAACTTATTCTGGCGATCCCGCTGATGCTGCTGTTCGAAGGTTCGCTGTTGCTGATGAAGCCGTTCAAGCCGGTGGAAGAAGAAGCGGAAGACATGGCGAAGCAACTCGCGGATCAGTCCAGTGGGCTGGACGAGCAACCAGCCCCAGCGCCGCCGGTGGTTTGAGGTTTCGGACGGAGGGATCCGTACCTCCGTCCTTCGTCATTTCCGCTGAGGCGAGAATCCATCTGGTTAGCGGTTTAATTCGCTCTGGATTCCCGCCTTCGCGGGAATGACGAAAGAGAGTGGGGAATATTTAGCGGCCCGGTGCGTCGGCGGGGCGTTCGGTGTTGCGGGAATTGACGCCATAGACGCGTCGTCCGCCGATCCATGTTTCCAGCACCCGGGCGCGGCGCAATTTCGATGCGTCGGATTCCAGCGGGTCGATCTCCAGCACGATGAAATCGGCCTTCTCTCCCACAGCGAGGCGGCCGAAGCGCCCTTCCGCAAAACCGGCATAGGCGGCGCCTGCGGTGTAGGCGGCGAGCGCCTGTTCGATGGTGACGCTTTCTTCCGGATGCCAACCGCCGGGGGGCTGCCCTTCCGCGTCTTCTCGACTGATCGCGGCGGCGAGCCCGGCAAAGGGATCGGGCGCTTCAACCGGGGCGTCTGATCCGAAAGCGAGCGGCGCGCCAGCCGCGTGGATGGAACGCCACGCGTAAGCGCCGGCGAGCCTGCCCGGCCCCAGCCGCGCCTCTGCCATCGTGCGGTCAGAGGTCTGGTGGATGGGCTGCATCGAAGCGATCACACCATGCTTTCCGAACGCGGCGATGTCCGCCGGATCAACCACCTGCGCGTGTTCGATGCGCCAGCGGCGATCGCCGGAATAGTCGGCCGACAACTCGTCGATGGCCATCAGCGCCTCCGCATTCGCCTCGTCACCGATGGCGTGGATGGCGACCTGATAGCCTTCCATCCCCGCCCGGCTCATCAGGTTACGCAGTTGCGTGCCGTTTATCGTGGCGAGCCCGCGATTGCCCGGATCATCAGCATAGGGCTGCTTCAACAGCGCACCGCGAGAGCCGAGCGCTCCATCGAGCAACAGTTTGAGCCCACCCATGCGCAGGCGATCGTCGTAGAGCCACGGCGTCGGGCCGGAACCGCCGATCAGGCTCATCGCCTCTACGCTGGAGGCGTAGGACATGATGCGAATACGCAGCCGCCCGGCATCGCCCGCACGGCGGAAGGTCATCCAGTCTTCCAGGCTGGTGCCCATGTCGGCCACCGCCGTGACCCCCCTTTCCACGAGCATGTCCTGCGCCGCGTGCAGGGCCATGTCGCGATCACTGGCGCGGGGTGGCGGAACCTGCCGGTCGACCAGCGCCATAGCACCGTCGACCAGGACCCCGGCCGGATCACGCTTGCCGGGCTGGCGTTCAATCCGGCCGCCAACGGGATCGGCGGTGGAGGCGGTGACGGACGCGCTGGCCAGTGCCCGCGTATTGGCCCAGCCCGCATGGCCATCCACGCGTTCAAGCCACGCAGGCCGGTCGGAAACGGCCACGTCCAGTTCGGCGGCGGTGGGGAAGCGTCCCAGGCCCCAGAGTTCCTGATTCCAGCCGCGCCCGACGATCCACGGCCGTTCCGGGTTGGCTTCGGCGAATTCGCGAATCTTCTGCTGCGCTTCGGCCAGAGAGCGGGTGCCCGAAAGGTCCACAACCATCTGGCTGAGGCCGAGCGCCATGACGTGCATGTGCGCGTCTATCAGGCCCGGCATTACCGTGCGGCCACGCATGTTTTCACGGAATTCCGTGCGCGGGGCGCGTTCACCGGGTTCGACGAGTTGGGCCACGCGGCCTTCATCGTCGATCACGATCGCATCGAAGCGGGTGACGGTGCCGTTGCGATCAACACTGATGCCGTTGACGTTGTCGATCAGCGTATCGGCCAGCGCGGGTGAGGCAGATACGGCGAGCAGGGCACCGAGGAGGAATTTTACGCGGTGTTGTGTCATAGGCGCTGGATTCCCGCCTTCGCGGGAATGACCAAGGGTAAGTCTCTTCACGCGTCCACCTCCGGCAGATGGCGGATAAGGGCGCTGGTATCCTGACGGCCCCCTCCCATGGCCTGCACTTCGGCATAATAGCCATCGACCAGTTCGGTGACGGGCAGGCCCAGCCCAGCCCCACGCGCTTCGGACAGGGCGATGGCCAGATCCTTGCGCATCCAGTCGATCGCGAAGCCGAAATCGAATTCGCCCCGCGCCATGGTGGGCCAGCGATTTTCCATCTGCCAGCTTTGCGCCGCGCCGCCAGATATGGCCTGCAGCACGCGGTCCATGTCCAGACCCGCGGCCTGTGCGAAGCGGACCCCCTCTGAAAGACCGGCGAGCGTGCCGGCGATGCAGATCTGGTTGACAGCCTTGGCCGCCTGCCCCGCCCCGGTTTCCCCGATGTGGACGATGCGGGCGGAGTAGGTTTCCAGCACAGGCCGGGCGGCGTCCATCGCCTGCGCGGTTCCGCCGCACATGACGGATAGCTTGCCATTTTCCGCACCCGCCTGCCCGCCGGACACCGGCGCATCCAGCGCCAGCAGGCCAAACGTTTCCGCCTCTGCCGCGATGCGCCGGGCAATGCCGGGGGTTACCGTGGTGTGATCAACAAAGAGCGCGCCGCGTTCCATCGCCGCCAGCGCGCCATCGGGGCCGAGCACCACCTGCGCCAGATCATCGTCGTTGCCGACGCAGGTAAGGACCACGTCCTGCCCGGCGGCCGCCTGAGCCGGAGTGGCGGCCTGCGTCAGTTCCAGCCCATCCGCCGCATATCGCGCCAGCCATTCGGCCGCGCGAGACGCAGTGCGGTTGTACACGGTGACGGAGTGTCCGGCGCGAGCGAGATGGCCCGCCATCGGGCCGCCCATCACGCCAAGGCCGAGGAAGGCGATACGCTTGCCATTTGTCATGGCCGCCCACCTGCCGACTTCGAACCCGCAAAGCAATCATTGCGCGCGCTGGCTATTTCCCTTGTCATGGTTTTTCGGTTACGGCGCCGCGATGAACGAGACGGGAACGATCGAAACCCAGCTGGACCTGGCCCATGTGCAGGCAGCGGCGGAGCGTATCGCCGGCGCGGTGGTCCGCACGCCGACGATGTACAGCAAGACGCTGTCACGCATTACCGGCGCTGAAATCTGGCTGAAGTTCGAGAACCTGCAGTTCACTGCTGCCTATAAGGAACGCGGCGCGCTGAACGCCCTGCTGCTGATGGACCGGGAACAGCGGGAACGCGGCGTGATCGCCGCCTCTGCCGGAAACCACGCGCAGGGCCTGTCCTATCACGGCAGCCGCATGGGCGTGCCGGTGACGATCGTGATGCCGCGCACCACGCCGACGGTTAAGGTCATGCAGACAGAGGCCGTGGGCGGCAACGTGGTGCTGGAAGGCGAAACCTACGACGAAGCCTATGCCCATGCCCGCAGCATGGAACGGCAACTGGGGCTGGCGTTCGTACATCCTTTTGACGAGCCGAACGTGGCCGCCGGACAGGGCACCGTTGCCCTGGAAATGCTGGAAGACGCGCCTGAAATCGAAACGCTGGTGGTGCCGATCGGCGGCGGTGGGCTGATTTCCGGCATCGGCACCGTGGCCAAGGCGCAGGTGCCGCCGATCGAAGTGATCGGCGTGCAGGCCGAACTGTTCCCGTCCGCCTATGCGAAGTTCAAGGGCGAGGATCTGGACAGCGGAGGCGATACGCTGGCTGAAGGTATCGCGGTGAAGCAGCCGGGTACCTTCACATCCGGCATCGTTCAGCAGGTGGTGGACGACATCGTGCTGGTCAGCGAGTCGGACCTGGAAGAAGCGCTGAGCCTGCTGTTGCAGATCGAAAAGACTGTAGTGGAAGGCGCAGGCGCGGCGGGGCTGGCTGCGGTACTGGCCCACCGTGAACGGTTTGCGGGCAAGAAAATCGGGCTGGTGCTGACCGGCGGCAACATCGACACGCGCCTGCTGGCCAACGTGCTGCTGCGCGATCTGGCCCGGTCCGGCCGTCTGGCACGGCTGCGGATATCCTTGCAGGATCGGCCGGGCGCGCTGTTGAAAGTGATGCAGGAATTCGACGCGCACAACGTCAACATCCTGGAAATCTACCACCAGCGCATCTTCACCAACCTGCCCGCAAAGGGGCTGGTGACCGACATCGAGTGCGAAGCGCGCGATCGCGAGCAGTTGGACAAGCTGGTCACCGCGCTGCGCAAACGCGGATATTCTGTCGGGCAGGTGGAGCTGAACTGACCCGTAGCGGGACAGGCGGCCCCGCAACGGATCGCGGGTGTCGAAATTAACCCTGCTTTCCACCGGAATTGTGGTTAAAAGGTTTCGGTCGGGCGGCGGCAGGCCCTAGTCTGGCTGCGTCGCCCCGTTACGCAACGCTCGAAGGCAGAGAGGATCGCAAGAGACGTGACCGCCCCGGTTCGGTTTCCGCGCTTCTTTGTCACCAGCCCCGCGCCGTGCCCCTATTTGCCGGGCCGGACGGAGCGTAAGGTATTCACCGAATTGAAGGGTCCGCACGCCGAAGCGTTGAACGACGCGCTGGGCCGCATCGGTTTCCGCCGTAGCCAGACAGTCGCCTATCGCCCAAGCTGCGTCGATTGCCGTGCCTGCGTGTCGGTGCGGGTGGTGGCGAACGAATTCAGCCCGTCGTCCACACAGAAGCGCAACCTGCGCCGCAACGACGATATCGTCGTCACCGAATGTCGCCCGTGGGCCACCAGCGAGCAGTTCGAATTGCTGCAGCGCTACCTCGGCAAACGCCATCCTGGGGGCGGCATGGCCGCCATGGATGAGATAGATTACGCAGACATGGTGGAACACACTGCCGTGTCGAGCTTTATGCTTGAATACAGGGAACCTTCTTCGGACGGAGGGCCGGGTCGCCTTATCGGGGCGTGCCTGACTGACCGGCAGGGAGACGGGTTGTCGATGATCTATAGTTTCTACGACCCGGAACATGAGGCGCGAGCGGGGCTTGGGAATTTTATCATTCTCGATCACATCCGGCGCGCAACGGCGGCTGGCCTGCCTTATGTCTATCTGGGATATTGGGTCGATGGCGCGCAACGGATGCAATACAAAATCCGTTATCGCCCGCTTGAACGGCTTAGCCCTGCTGGCTGGCAGCGTTTACCCGAGGCAGAGCAGAACGCCCTTATCGCCTGCGTTTCCAACACCCCGCGCGAAGATGTCGCCTGCGTGCGCGGTGGCAGCAAGGATGGCGCCCCCGGCGGCCAGAAGCAATACAAGCTCGTCTGATTTGAAAACACGTCTTCTAGCCGCCTGTGCGGTATCCGTTGCCCTCGTCTGCAACCCGGCGGCCGCGCAGGAAAACCCCGTACCCCCAACGCTGGACGAACTGATCCCGGAATCCGCAGTTTCCGATCCTGAAGGCTGGGCGCAACAGGGCGTGCCGCAGACGGACGCGGCGGAGGATGAGGAAACCCTGCCGGATATCGATCCCGCATCTGCCCCCGATGATATTCCGGGACTTGATATTCCCTGGCCGGAAGACACTGAACTGTCCGAAATCGCCCCGCTGGAGCCGGAAGACGATATCGAGTTCGCGGACTTCAGCGACGCCTTCCCGCAAGTGCAAATGGGCGACGAGGAAAAGATTTCGAACGAGCTGGTGCTGGTGTTCCCTAGCGAGAGGTCACTGTTCCCGCACCACGATGAATTCATCGACCGGTTCAAGGCGCTGTCCACGATCGAAAGCCTCGACGCGGACGACAACCCGGCGCGGCTGGCGGCGCAAGCACGCGCCGATCAGGAACTGTTGGAACGGATGCTTCGGATCTATGGCTATTACGATGCTACCGTATTCCGTTCGGTAGGCGGCATAGCGCCGGGTGAGGACGAGGCGCGCGGCCGGGCGACCGTTCGCTTCGACATCGTACCCGGCACTCAATACACCTTCGGTCAGATCGATCTGGGCGATCTGGACGCGGCACCCGATTATCAGATGCTGCGCGATACGTTCGAGGTCCAGACCGGCGATCCCCTGCTGTCGGACAAGCTGGTGGAAGAACGCTACGATCTGGATCAGGCGCTAGGCGAAAACGGCTATCCCTTCGCGGCGATCTATGAACCCGATCTGCTGGTCGATCACGAACGTGAGGAAGGTGATCTGACCATGCTGGTCGCTCCGGGCGGCAAATACCGCTTCGGCGCGGTGACCAGCAACATGCCCGATTTCATGTCGGGAGAACATCTGGCGGATATCGCGCGGTTCGATCCGGGCGATGTCTATCAGCGCAGCCTGGAGATGGATCTGCGCAGCGCGGTGCTGGCCACCGGCCTCGCCTCCAGCGTGACGATGAAGCCGGTCGAAGTGACACCCCCGACAGCCACCGAACCCGGCACTGTAGATATCGCGGTGGAAATGACGCCGGCGAAGCTGCGCACGATCGCAGGCCGGGTCGGCTATGGCACCGGCGAAGGCTTCAAGGTGGAAGGTAGCTGGGAACATCGCAACATGTTCCCCCCCGAAGGCATGGTGCGCGCGCGCGGCATTCTGGGCACCAGCGAGCAACTGGCGGGCGTGACTTTCCGCAAGAACAACTTCGGCGGACGCGACAAGATTCTGACGCTGGACGCGTTTGCCAGCACGATTGATTACAAGGCCTATGACGCGCGCACGGTTTCGCTGGTCGGCAGTTACGAACGGGTCAGCACCATCCTGTTCCAGAAGAAGCTGAGCTATTCCATCGGGTTCGAGGCCGTGGCGACGGGCGAGCGTGAGCGCGACGCCAATGGCGTGCTGGGGCCCCGCCAGACCTTCTTCGTTGGCGCGCTGCCGGGCTTTGCCCAGCTCGATACCTCCGACGACCTGCTGGACCCCACGAAGGGCTGGCGGCTGGGTGCCCGGCTCTCGCCAGAAGTATCGCGCAGCAACGGGGTACAGAGCTTCTATCTGCGCGCGCAGGTCGATGCGTCATACTATCGCACGTTCGGGGAAAACGTGGTGATGGCAGGGCGGCTGAGGTTTGCCAGTATTCCGGGAACTTCGATCGCCAACATCGCGCCTTCCCGCAGGCTCTATGCGGGCGGCGGCGGATCGGTGCGCGGCTATGCCTATCGCGGCATCGGCCCGCGCAACAACAGCGGCGACCCGACTGGCGGGCGGTCACTGACCGAATTCTCTCTGGAAGCGCGCATCCGCACCGGCATGTTCGGTGGCGCGCTGGGCATAGTTCCCTTCATCGATGCTGGGACAGTGGGCGATGACGCCACGCCGGGCTTTGACGAGATCAAGTTCGGCGCGGGCGTGGGCGTGCGCTATTACACCGGCTTCGGCCCGCTTAGGCTGGATGTGGCCATGCCGCTGAACCCCGGCCCGGGTGATCCCAAGGTGGGCGTCTATGTTGCGCTGGGACAGAGCTTCTGATGGCTGGCGAAGAAGTTCCCGTGGAGGCCGAAATGGCCGAACAGCCGGTGCGGCAGAGCCGGTGGGCGACGCGCCTGCTGCGCTGGATCGGCGGGGCGCTGCTGGCCTTGCTGCTGCTGATCGGCATCGCGCTGGCCTGGCTCCATACCGGTTCCGGGCGTGATTTCATTGCCGAACGGATCGGGCGGGTCGCCCCGGCATCCGGCCTGAAGATCGAGGTCGGACGGATCGAAGGGTCCGTTTTGTGGAGCGCGACGCTGTTCGACGTCCGGTTCCGCGATGCGGATAACAAGCTGTTTCTGGAAGTGCCGGAAGTCGATCTGAACTGGCGGCCGATCAAGTTCTTCTTCACCGGGCTGGATGTGCGATACCTGGTTTTGCACGGCGGTACGCTGTTCGCCGCGCCCCGGCTGGAACCGGGCGATCCCGATGCGCCGATCCTGCCGGATTTCGACATTCGCGTGGATCGCTTCGTGATCGACGACATGAAGATTGCCCAAGGGCTGCTGGGCGAAGAACGCACGATCGATTTCCGCGCCAAGGCCGACATCCGCGACGGCCGCGTGCTGTTCGATTCCGATGGCCAACTGGGCGGCGGCGATGTGTTGCGCGCATTGGTGGATGCGGAGCCGGATGGTGAGCGGTTCAATCTAGACCTCGATTACCGCGCCCCTGCCGGTGGCCTGCTGGCGACACTGATCGGTGCGAAAGACGCGACGCGCGCCCGCCTGATAGGCCGGGGAACGTGGAGCAAGTGGGACGGTGCATTCCTGGCCACGCAAGGCGGTGAACGGATCGGCGCTTTCAAGATTGCCAATCGCGGTGGCCGCTATGCCATTTCCGGACAGGCGCACCCCGGCGGATATGTCACCGGAATGCCCGCCGCCGCACTGGGAGAGGTGGTTTCGGTCGGCGCGATCGGCACGCTTGAAAGCAGCGTTCTGGACGGCGCCATCGCAATTCGCGGGCGCGGGGTCAGCGCCGATGGCGAAGGTGCGATCGATCTGGGTGACAATGCGTTTGACGACCTGCAGATTCAGCTCGCGCTGTTGGACAAGGACTTGTTCGGCCCCGGTGTTACGCTGAACGATGCCACGATGCGGGCCACGCTGGACGGCCCGTTCAGCAGCATGACCGTGCCGTTCGATCTGGCGGTGGGACAGGCCGATATCAGCGGCACACGAATGGTGGGCATCGCCCAGCGCGGCACGCTGACGTATGACGGCACGCGCTGGACCCTGCCGCTCGACGCCTCTGTTCGACGGATCACCAGCGGTAACGCGATGGTCGATCCGCGTCTGGTCAACGGGCGGCTGACCGGCACGGTGTTACTGACCGGGAATGACCTGAGGTCGGACAATCTGCAGGTCCGTTTCCCCGGCCTGTGGGCCAACCTGACCCTGCGCGGCGACATCTTGCGCGGTGGCTATGCGCTGGCCGGGCCGGTGGAAATGCGCGGACTGGCGCTGGAAAACCTCGGCACCGTGGACGCGGGGGCGAAGATCCGCTTCGCCATCGCCAACGATGTGCCCTGGCGGCTGGCCGCGAATTTCACCGGCCGGATGCCGCGCGTGACCAACGAGACGCTGGCCAATCTGGCGGGCGACAATATCCGTTTCAGTGGCGGGGTGACGTTGGGCGGCGCGCGGCCGATCGTATTCGACCGCACGCGGCTGACCGCCAGCAAGCTGTCGCTGGAACTGAACGGCCGGGTGGAACAGAGCGGCCGCACCTCCGTCGCGGGCACCGGACGGCATGTCGATTATGGCCCCTTCACGGTGGAAGCCGCGATGGAAGGCGATGGACCGCACGCCACTCTGGTCTTCGCCAATCCTTACCCCGCCGCCGGCCTGACAGACGTGCGCGTGGGTCTGGCGCCGACGCCTGACGGGTTCCGCATCGAAACCGAAGGCGGATCGATGCTGGGCGCCTTCGACGGCGAGATAGACCTGACCATGCCCGAAGGTGGTCCAACGCTGATCGGCATCAACCGCTTCGAAGTGGCCAGCACATCCATCACCGGGAATCTGACACTGGGTGACGGTGCGGTTGATGGCACGCTGGCGCTTTCAGGCGGGGGCGTTAACGGCACCGTGGCCCTGACGCCCCGTACCGGCGGCCAGGCGTTCGACGTGGTATTGCAGGCACGCAACGCGCTGTTTTCCGGCCCGACGCCGCTGGGCATCGCGCAGGCAGACGTGAACGCCAATGGCTATATCGGTCAGGGCGAATGGACGGTGCAGGGCACCGCGCGCGCGGCCGGGATCAACTATGGCACGATGTTCATCGGCCGACTGGCGGCCGACGCGCAGGTTACTAACGGCACCGGCACGTTCCACGCTGCATTGGCCGGAAGGCGCGGCAGCCGCTTCAATCTGGAACTGACGGGTGACGCCTCCCCCGATCGGATCGCAGTGGCAGCGCGCGGCGACTATGCCGGGCGGGCCATCGTAATGCCGCGTCGCGCGGTACTGTTGAAAGCGGACGATGGCGGCTGGACGCTCCAGCCCACGCAGCTCAGCTTTGGCGACGGCTATACGATTGCCGAAGGGCGCTTCGGCGGCACGGAACCCATGCAGGCCAAGGTAGGTCTGGTACGGATGCCGCTGTCCCTGATCGACGTGGTGGCTGGCGATGTCGGCGTGGGCGGCACGATTTCCGGCGTTATCGAACTGGGCGCGGGTGAAGGCGGCGTGCCGGTGGGTGACGCACGGATCAAGGTGAACAACCTGACACGGTCCGGCCTGGTCCTGTCGTCGCGCCCGATCGACGTTTCGCTGGTGGCCAGCCTGACGGAGGACCGCCTCCAGACCCGCGCCGTCTTGCAGAACGAAGGGCAGACGCGCGGCCGCCTGCAAGCGCTGATCGCAGACCTGCCCGCATCAGGCGCGTTCTCGGAACGGCTTTTTGCAGGCAGTCTGGTCGCTCAATTGCGCTTCAACGGCCCGGCCGACGCGCTGTGGCGACTTTCCACCGTCGAAGTTTTCGACGTGACCGGCAATGTCCGGGTCGCCGCCGATGTAACCGGCACGCTGGCGCAGCCGGCAGTGCGCGGATCCCTGTCTGGTAACGACCTGCGTATACAGAGCGCTATCACCGGCAGCGACGTGCGCGGTGTGCGCGCCCGTGGCACTTTCTCCGGATCGCGCCTGAACCTGACCAGCTTTGCCGGCACGGCAGGCAACGGCAAGGTTAGCGGCAGTGGCTTCGTCGACCTGTCGGACATGACCGGCGGGCGCGGCCCGCGCATCGACCTGCGGATCGCCGCGCGCGATGCAGAGGTCGTCGATCTGGCCAACATGGGCGCCACGGTTACCGGCCCGATCCGCATCGTTTCGAACGGCGTGGGCGGCACCATTGCCGGCCGGCTGGAAGTAGACCGTGCACGGTGGAAGCTGGGCATGGCAGCGGCGGCACAGGAACTGCCCAATGTCCGCACGCGCGAGATAAACCTGCCGCCTGACCGCGCGCCCGCCGTGGCTCCATCTGCACCCTGGCGCTACCTGATCGATGCCAAGGCACCGAGCGGCATTGAAGTGGACGGCATGGGGCTGGACAGCGAATGGAGCGGCGACATCCGCCTGCGCGGCACCACCGAAAGCCCGCGCATCGGCGGAGAGGTTCGCGTGGTTCCGCGACAGGGCTTCTACGAATTCACGGGCACCCGCTTTGAGATCACGCGCGGCGTTATCGATTTCGACGAAAGCACCGAGATCAATCCGCGCCTGAACATTCGCGCAGAAACCGAGGTGGACGATCTGTCCGTGGTCGTTTCCGTGACCGGCACGGCCACGCAGCCGATCATCGATTTCACATCCGAACCAGCCTTGCCCGAAGAAGAACTGCTTTCGCGCCTGCTGTTTGGGGATTCGATCACCAATCTTTCGGCCACCGACGCCCTGCAACTGGGCGCGGCGATTGCCAGCCTGCGGGGCGGTGGCGGGCTGGACCCCATCAACCAGCTCCGCAGCTCGATCGGCCTCGACCGTCTGCGCATCGTGGCGGCGGACCCGGCGCTGGATCGCGGCACGGCGATCGCTATGGGCAAGACCTTCGGCCGCAGGTTCTATGTGGAGATCGTCACCGACGGACGCGGGTATAATGCGACGGAACTGGAATTCCGCCTGACGAGCTGGCTGTCGCTGCTGGGTAGCGTCAACACCCTCGGCCGTAACAGCGTGGCGGCGGAATATAGCCGCGATTACTGATGTGCGCGGGGGAGTGTAAGGTAGCTGGTTTCCCGCTTTCGCGGGAATGACGAAATTGCACTATGCCCGATACAGTTCCGCCTCCGCCGCTCTGCGCCTGACGAGGCCGGGCAGAATTCGTCCGCCTGCGTGGACCCAGCGGGCAAACTCCGTGAGGGCACCGGCGTAGTCACCTGCCCGGTGCTTCTTCGTCAGGGTCGCGGAAGCGATGGCGCCGGTATTGTAGTGGAAGCTCACCAGCGCATCGAATTGCGCCTGCGTGGCGGGTGCGCCATCCAGCGCCCGCATTACATCCGCTGCGTAACGGGCAAGGTCGCTTTCCAGCCGGGCGTCGGCCTGTTTCTGCGTCCAGACCGTGTCTTTGACGATTCCCGGCCCGGTCGCCCCCCAGCCGATCGTCCACGGCGCATCTCCGGTACCCGGATCAGGATAAGCCGCCAGCCTGCAACCTTCGAATTGCTCTATCAGCGCGATGCCGCGTGGACCGATACTTCGTGGAAGCGGTTCAGCGTCGATCGCTGCATCGAGCGCAATGACTTCGTCCGGGCGGAAACCACGCCCGAGCATGAGCCTCACTGCGTCAAAAATCCGTTTCCTGTGCATGGCCCGCCTCGCTGCCGGTAAATCGAGGCGAGCCGATTACGCAGACCGGCAGCGTGTAGGAAAACAGTTTCAGCGCAGGATGCCATATTCCTTGAGCAGCGCCTTCTGGGAAGGATACCAGAATTCCAGGTGGCAATCCTCGCAAACGCCATCGAGCTGGCCGATCAGCAAGCCGGCGCGCTGGAAATCGTGCGTTTTGGCGGCGGTAGCGATATCGCCGGCATGAACGGCCAGCGCATGAGCGAAATCGCGCAGCTTTTGCGGATCCTGATCGACAGCCGCCTGAACCTGCGCCCCGGTATCGCCATAGGGTACGCCTTCGTCGGCGATCTTCACGCCCGGCTTGACCACGACGATCGGGTCCATCCGTTCCAGTTCAAGCGCGCCCTGCTGCACCGCGACGGCGCGCTTTTCTATCTGCGCCCAGCGTTCGTCGCTCATCAGCGCGGGGTCGAGATGGGCAATGTTATCGAGCGCGGGATTGCTGACTTCCCACAATTCATCAGCATGAAGATCGATCTTGTCCTTCATCACATCATGCAGGGTGACTTTGGCGGCAAACGGTTCTTCCGTCTCCTGCGAACAGGCGGCGACAACCGCGAGTGATGCCGTCAGGATAAGCCACGGAAACTTAAGCTTCATCGCGATCTCCTTTGCCGCGTCGATGCCCCCTGCTTCCTCTTGCGCCTCTCTGCCCCACAGGAGAAGCAAAATTACCGTAATTGGCCGTTAACCGCCGGGTTACCGGGGCGTTACAGGCTCGCCTTCCTGGCAGGAATGGGCCATGGGGACAGGATGTCGCAACCAGATGAAGATCGCCCCGGCAAGCCCGCCTCGACCGGCCCTTCCCACGCTGCTTCGGATGCGGGTGGTGACAAGTTTCGGTGGATCATGCAATCGGGATGGCAAGGCTGCTGCCCGCAGTGCGGCAAGGGGCGCATGTTCAAATCATGGCTGAAGCTGGCGGACCACTGCGAAGTATGCGGGCTGGATTACCGCTTCGCCGCGCCAGATGATGGGCCGGCGTTCTTTGCGCTGTGCATTGTGGCCTTCCCGCTCATCTTCTTCGTCGTCTGGCTGCAGGTGACGTTCACGCCGCCGTTCTGGGTTCACCTGCTAACATCATTCCCGCTGCTGATCCTGGGAACCGTGCTGCCACTAAGGCCGCTGAAGGGTTGGCTGGTGGCCGCGCAATATGTGAACAAGGCGCAGGAAGCGGGCACGCAAGCTCTGTGGGACCAGCTTCACGGCAAGAAGGATTGACGAAGGGGCAGGCCCCTTTGCCTAGCGCTTCACCTGACAGTCGCCGCCCGCGGCCTTGATGCCCTGGCATAGCGCTTCCGCTTCCGACAGACTGCCCGCCAGTGCCTGAAGGCGAAAGATGCGGCCGCTGTCGGCCATCCCCTCAACAATCCGGTGCGAACGGCCCTGTAGCGGTTCCAGCCGCCCGGACAGCGTGGTCCAGCCTGCCTGCGCCGCCGCGCGGCTAGCATAGGCGCCAACCTGCACACCGATCGATCCGTCTGCAACGGGTGCAGGCGCAGGCGGAGTGTCTTGCGCCGCTGGCGTTTCAGGCGGGGGCGGAGCAGGTATGTTTGTGATCTGCCCTTCGACCTGACGCCCCTCAGCCACCTGGAAGCTGGCGTTGCCGGTGCCCGCCACCTGCTGGCCACCAGGATCCTCCGGCCTTGTACGATAGGGTTCGGCGGGCGCTTCTATCACGCTGCCATCGGCGATCCGCGCCTTACCGCTGTCATCGCGCAACACGAAATACCATAGCGCCCCGCCCGCGAGCACAATGGCCAGCAGGCCGACCAGCGCGAAAGCCGCGATACGTCCGGTATCGACCACCGGCTGATCGAGTTCGTCATCCGATTCCAGCCACGGCAGGCGGTCGTCACCACCTGTCAGCGCCAGTTCGCTTTCGAACTCGCCCGTGCCATGACGATCATGCGATCTGCCCCCCGGCATCGACATGACTAAAGCTCCTCGACTGCCTCCACCCCCAGGACTTCGAGTCCATTGCGGATGACCTGCCCGATTTGTGCGGCGAGGAAAAGCCTGGCCGCTGTGAGTTCCGCATCCTGCGCCAGAACGATGCGCTTGCCCGGATCGTCGTTGCCCATGTTCCAGAACGCGTGGAACGCCTGCGCCAGATCGTAGAGATAGAACGCAATGCGATGCGGTTCACGCGCGCGGGCCGCCGCCTCCACCTCTCTCGGAAACTGCGCGGCCAGCTTCACCAGCGTCAGTTCATCCGCGCCGAGCCGCTCCAGCGCCTGTGCAGAGGGGGCCACGTCTTCCGCCGCCGCTTTCCGCAGCGTGGAATGAATGCGCGCATTGGCGTACTGGACATAGAATACCGGATTGTCCTTCGACGCTTCGACCACTTTGGCGAAGTCGAAATCCATCTGCGCTTCCGGCTTGCGGGTCAGCATGGTGAAGCGGACCACGTCCTTGCCCACTTCGCGCACCACGTCCGCCAGCGTGACGAACGTGCCTGCCCGCTTCGACATCTTCACCGGCTCGCCCCCGCGCAGGAGCTGGACCATCTGCACCAGCTTCACGTCGAACGGGATGGGCTTGCCCTCCCCTTCGCTGAGCGCGGCGACAGCGGCCTTGATCCGCTTCACCGTACCCGCATGGTCGGCGCCCCAGATGTCGATCAGTTCATCCGCGCCCTCCGCCTTCTCCATATGATAGGCGAGGTCGGCCCCGAAATAGGTCCACGTGCCGTCGCTCTTGCGGATCGGGCGGTCCTGATCGTCACCGAATTTCGTGGAACGGAACAGAGGCAGTTCCACCGGTTCCCAATCCTCTGGCGTCTTGCCCTTGGGCGCTTCCAGCAGACCATCATAAACGAGCCCGTGCTGACGCAACCACGCCTCTGCCTCGGCAGGTTTGCCTGCGGCCTGAAGTTCCGCCTCTGACGAAAACACGTCGTGATGGATGCCGAGCAGCGCCAGATCGGCGCGAATCATTTCCATCATCGCGGCGACGGCGCGGGTGCGGAACAGGTCCAGCCATTCGCTTTCCGGCGCAGCGACGTAGCGATCGCCGAATTCAGCCGCCAGTTCCTTCGCCAGCGGAATCAGATAATCGCCCGGATAGAGCCCGGCGGGGATCTCACCGATATCCTCGCCCAGCGCCTCTCGATAACGCAGGTGGACGGAACGACCCAGCGTCTGGACCTGTGCACCCGCGTCGTTGACGTAGTATTCGCGCACCACGGTGTGCCCGGCAAACTGAAGCAGCGCCGCCAGCGCATCGCCCACCACCGCGCCCCGGCAATGGCCCATGTGCATCGGGCCGGTGGGATTCGCCGAGACGTATTCCACATTCACCGTGCGGCCTGCACCCGCCTGAGAGCGCCCATAGTCGCCGCCCATCGCCGCGATGGCGCGAAGTTCCGCCAGCCAGTTGCCCGGATCGAGACGCAGATTGATGAAGCCCGGCCCGGCAATCTCCGCACCCGCGACAGCGGGATCGGCGGCCAGCTTCTCAACAATCCGTTCCGCAAGCGCGCGCGGATTGGTGCCAGCCGCCTTGGCCAGTACCATCGCCGCATTGGTGGCCAGATCGCCGTGGGAAGGATCGCGTGGCGGTTCTACGCTGACGGCATCGCGCGGCGTACCGGCAGGCAGAGCGCCCTCTCCCTCAAGAGCGGCGAGTGCGGCGGCAATTTTGGCCGCGAAAGCGGCGTAGAGCGTTTGTGCTTCGGACATACGCGCGCCACTAGCGGGTTTCCCACGCTAACGGAACTATCTGCCTGCGAAACTAGCGCGTGGCGTTGTATTCCAGCTGCTCGTCAGTGAGTTGGAAGCCCACCAGCAGTTCGAACGTCGCCCGCGCCACGGCGGTGCGGACTTCCGGTTCGGTCAGCGGATCGACAGCCGCTTCCGCATCGCCCACGCGGCGGCGACGGGTGATACGTTCGCGAATGTCCGAAGGCAGAGTTGCCGCATCCCGATCGACGTAAGAAGCTGCAGTGCCGACGGCCTGCGCCCGCGCCTGGCCGTCAGCGAAAGCCAGCGTGACTTCGCCGATACGCTTGGAAACCACCGTGGTGCCACCGCGCACGACGGTGACGAAATAGGGCAGCGTTACATTGCGCGCGCCCTGTGTATTGCGGCGCTGGGCGACCACATCGAACGTGGCGGTGGAATAGACCTGTTCGCCCGTCTCGTTGCATTCGCTGCGCACGTTGGTGATCGCGGCGGAAAGATCCAGCGCATCCAGCGTGCGGCCATCAGCGGGGGAAAACAACGTGACATCCCCAAGGAATTCAGGAACCCCGACCGATGGACAGACTGAACGCAGCGCGGTGATGCCCACGCCCTGTTCCACCACGATCTCGCCCGATTTCGCACAGCCCGCCAGCGCGGCGACGGCAGTGGCGGCAAACAGCGCTTTGCGGAAGTGCATCCCAATTCCTCAGTTCTAACCAGCGGCAGGCCTTAGGGCAGGTGCCCGCAACCGGCAATGGTGGAGCGCCGCACTACCCTTTCGTCATGCCGGTACACGCGCTAGAGCGGCGTCGATGAACGCTCCCTTTCACACAAGCCGCACTGGCGAGACCCGACCGCCCCTTGCGGTGCTGATCGCCGCGCCGCGTGGGTTCTGCGCCGGGGTGGACCGGGCGATAGAAATCGTGGAACGCGCGCTCGAACGCTATGGCGCCCCAGTTTATGTACGGCACGAAATCGTGCACAACCGCTATGTGGTCGATGGGCTGAAGGCCAAGGGCGCGGTTTTCGTGGAAGAACTGGACCAGGTGCCCGAAGGCGTGCCGGTGGTGTTCAGCGCCCACGGTGTGCCCAAGGCCGTGCCCGCCGAAGCGCAGCGGCGTGGGCTGGAATACCTCGACGCGACTTGCCCGCTGGTCAGCAAGGTTCACCGACAGGCGGAGCGGCAGATAGAGGCCGGACGGCACATCGTATTCGTCGGCCATCGCGGCCACCCGGAAGTGATCGGCACGTTCGGGCAAGTGCCCGAAGGCGGGATGACTCTGGTGGAAACAGTGGACGACGTGGCGAAGCTGGATTTCGCCGCCGATACACCGCTGGCTTTCCTGACGCAGACCACGCTTTCGGTGGACGACACCGGACAGGTCATCGCCGCGCTGCGCGAACGCTATCCCCACATCGTCGGCCCGAAGGCGGAAGATATCTGCTACGCAACGTCAAACCGGCAGACGGCGGTGAAGCAGATTGCGCCGGAAAGCGATCTGGTGCTGGTGATCGGCGCACCCAATTCGTCCAATTCCGTGCGTCTGGTCGAGGTTGCCGAAAGGTGTGGCACGCCCGCCCGGCTGATCCAGCGCGCGTCCGACATCGATCCCACATGGCTGGAAGGCGTCACCACAATGGGGCTGACGGCGGGCGCATCTGCCCCTGAAACGCTGGTGCGGGAAGTGATCGCGCGGCTGGGCCAGTGGCGCACGGTGGAAGAACACACGATATCGGGCATCGAGGAACGGATGATTTTCAAGCTGCCGCGCCAGCTTACCGACGAGGGTGCGGCTTCCTGACATGGCCGTCTATACAACGCTTTCCGCCGCCGATCTGTCTGCGCTGATCGGCGAATACGATGTGGGTGAACTGGTTTCGGCCAAGGGAATCGCCGAAGGGGTGTCCAATTCCAACTGGCTGGTGGACACCACTGGCACGGACGGCGGCGGCGCGCGCTTCATCCTGACGATGTATGAAGCGCGGACGAATGTGGAGGAACTGCCGTTCTTCCTGGGCCTGCTGGATCATCTGGCCGACAAGGGCAGCCCGGTTCCGCGCACGATCCATGATCGCACGAGCGCAGCCTTTCGCATGATCGGCGGCAAGGCCGTGGCCCTTATCGAGTTCCTACCCGGCGTTTCGGTGGACAGGCCCAGCGCGGCGCAGGCGCATGCCGTGGGCCGCGCGCTGGCCGGACTGCACCTCGACGTGGCCGATTTCCCGGAGAGGCGGGCCAATTCCCTGGCCTTGCAGGATTGGCACGACCTGCTGGCCCAGTGCGGGCAGGAAGGGCTGCGATCAATCGATCCGGCGTTGCCTGCGCTTGTAGAAAGCGAACTGCTTTATCTGACGGAGAACTGGCCGCAGGGTCTGCCGCGCTCCATCATTCACGCCGACCTGTTCCCGGATAACGTCCTGCTGCTGGGCGACGATGTTACGGGCCTGATCGACTTCTACTTCGCCTGCCACGATGTGACCGCCTATGATCTGGCGGTAACCCACGCCGCGTGGTGCTTCACGAAGCAGGGCGAGTTTCTGCCGCAGATCGCCGACGCCCTCCTCGCCGGATATGAAGAACGGCGGCCTCTTTCAGTGCAGGAGCGCGCGGCCCTGCCCATTCTGGCGCGAGGCGCGGCCATGCGTTTTCTGGCCACGCGCGCCTATGACTGGCTGCACACCCCGGCGGACGCACTGGTAACGCGAAAGGATCCGATGGATTTCGCGCGGCGCGCCTCGTTTTATGCGCGCGAGGGCGACAGGGCTTTCTCATTGTCATGAAGAAAGTCGACATCTTCACGGACGGTGCCTGCAAGGGCAATCCGGGACCGGGCGGCTGGGCTGCCCTGCTGCGAATGGGCCCGCATGAAAAGGCCATCACCGGAGGTGAAGCGCACACGACCAACAACCGCATGGAAATGATGGCGGTGATCCGTGGCCTGAAGGCGCTGATCGAACCCTGCGAAGTGACGCTGCATTCCGACAGCCGCTATGTCATCGATGGCATGACAAAATGGGTCGCCGGATGGCAGCGAAAAGGCTGGATCAACGCCAGCAAGAAGCCGGTCCGCAATGCCGACCTGTGGCACGATCTGATCGAAGCCGCCGCACCGCATCGCATCACATGGCAATGGGTGAAGGGCCACGACGGCCATCCCGAGAACGAACGCGTGGACAAACTGGCTTGCGAAGCGGCTGAAGCGGCGCGGGCATAGGGGTAACGCCTTAGCGTCGCGATGGTCCGATCACTGGCCATTGCTGCCTCTGGAAAGAAGATTTCTGCAGGACCCCTCAACGGTTCACCGCAAGCCGCGCTCCAATTACCCGCAGAACTGGCGAGCCCATCGGGAACGTTCATGTGCCAGAAAGGTTAGTCTGAACAGTCAGGCAGCGTAGTCTTTAAGTCCAGCTTGCGTTCCGCAGTCTTCATCCATTGAGATGAAAGAAATTCTGACAAGAAAACATCGCCGTGTTGACGGTGGTGAAGAATTCTGCGCGCCAAGCTGAACATTTCGGTTTGTAGGAGCAATAAAATGAACATTATTTCCAGAAGGCCAGCCTCTCTATTTTTGCTTGCGATGGCTTCCATTCCGGTTTCAGCCGCAGTTTCTGCGCAGCCACAGGATGCAGTTGTAAGCGAAGGCCAGATCACCGTGCAGGGCACCGCTCCCGCTGATCTGGAAGGGCTGACCAAGGGACCGGATGTCGAAGGCTTCATTTCCGCGCGCAAGGCGGATGCCCTTCAGATTACGGGCGATGATGGCGCAAACACGGTCATTCTTCTGAGCCAGGCGACGGAAATTCGCGGCAGAGGCGGCTTCCTTGGGCTCAACCGCACGTCGCTCGCCTCTGAATCGCTGCTCAACGGCCTGCCGGTGACGGTAGAAACCGTGCAGTGGAACAACGGGCTGGTCGCCAGCCGCATCCGGCTGAAGAACAACGATCTTGAAACGGCAGCCATGATCCGCAACGGCACCGCCCAGCGCTTTGGCGAACATGAAGTCGCGATCGAGGAAAATGCCGCCGCGACAGAGGCCCTGCGCGGTCGCATGGGCGATATCGACAAGTACAACATCAAGGGCACGACGAACGTATTCTTTGACACCGGCAAGTGGCAACTGTCCCCCAGTGCAGAGCGCGAGCTTTGCCAGGCAGCCAGCCAGGCCGAATCGATGGACAACGCCCTGCTGCTTGTTGTCGGTTACACCGACACCGTCGGGGATGAGGACTACAACCAGACACTTAGCGAACGCCGGGCCGCCCGCGTCGTCAATTACCTCCAGCAAAAGTGCCGCTGGGCGCCTTACCGCATGCTGACCCCCACCGGCATGGCGGAATCCGATCCGCTGGCAGACAACGAAACCGCTGCGGGCCGCGCGCAGAACCGCCGCGTTTCGGTGAATATCCTTGTCAGCAAGGCCATCGACGGCCTTTGATGAGCGCAGAGTGATGAACGAAGGGGGCGGGCTCAGTCGGCCCCCTTCGACATTTACCCCCTAACCAAATCTCTGCGGCGAATAGGCCGCCGGATCCAGCGCCTCTGTCATCCCCTCCTGCCCCAGACCGAGCAGGATTTGCGCCCCCAGACGGGCGGCTGCAGGGGCGGTCTGGATGCCGAAGCCACCCTGCCCCGCAAACCAGAAGAACCCCTCCACACGCGGATCGAAGCCATAGATTGGCAAGCGATCAGGGGCGAAGCTTCGCAGACCGGCCCATTTGCGCTCCACCGCCTGCACGTGCCAATCCACGACCTGTTCGAAACGGTCGATCGCGATTGCGACGTCCAGTTCCTCTGCCGCCGCATCGCAGGGTTCGCTCGGCGTTTCTTCGTGCGGGCTAAGCCACAGCTTGCCGTGCTCAGGCTTGAAATAGAACTGCCCATTGATGTCGAGAACCAGCGGCAAATCGCCCGGCGGCGGCGGATCGGTGCGAAGCTGGGCAATGGTTCGCCGCAGAGGCTGCACCCCCAACGGGCGCGCTCCGGCGATTCTGGCGACGGTATCCGCCCAGGCCCCGGCCGCATTGACCAGCACACGGGCGCGCACTTCTGTTCCGCGCCCGAAAGACAGGCGCCAGCAATCACCCTCTCGCTCGGCCGCCTCCAGCCGCGTGGAAACGCGCTGCTCCACCCCGCCCCGCCGAGCTAACGCAAGATAGTGCTGATGCAGGGCGGCCACATCGATATCGGCGCAGGAGGGTTCCGTGATGGCGGTCGTCCAGCCGGGCCGGGCGCGCGGCAGCCTTTCCTCCAGCGCGGCGCGGCCCAGACGCTCCATCGCGATGCCGCTGCCTTCGAACAGGGTGAGGAACGCCTCGACCGCAGATTCGTCTTCGTCGCGGGCGATATAGAGCGCGCCGCGCGGTGACAGCATCCCATACTCGCGCAGATAAGCGCCCGATGCCGCCGTAAGCGGCGCAACACCGGGGCCGCCGTAACACTCTTCCCAGAACGCGGCTGAGCGACCGGTGGCGTGATAACCGGGCATGTCCTCCGCCTCGATCAACAGCACATGCGCATGGGGTGCCAATTCGGCCGCAAGGCTGGCGCCTGCCATGCCCGCGCCGATCACGGCGACGTCGTAAACCTCTGTCATGAAGCGACCCGTTCGAGGAACGCATCGATCGATGCAAGAGCCTCCTGCCGTACGGGATCTGCCTCACGCAGGATTTCGTGGGCCGCCTCTGCCCCGAACCAGCGAATTTCCGCATCGGGAATGCGGGCGGCGGCACGAGCGATCGCGCGTGGCCCGACAAGGCGATCCACGCTGGTGGCGCTGATGTGGACGGGCACGCTGACGTTTTCCAGCAAGCCCGGCTGCCGCAACAGAGCGATGGAAGAAAGCGCGGCACGTACCCAACCCCAGCTCCCCGGACCCACGGCGAGTTCTGGCCGCGACCGCCTCCAGGCCAGTTCGTCAGCATAGCGATCGTCATCGTGAGTCAGCAGGCGCTGGCGGAAGAAGGGAACCTCTTCCGGCCGTTCGCTCCATTTCCAGCCGGGACGCCGGGGGTCGCCTGTTCGGCAACGCAGGTCGGCGAACAGTCGCCGCAGAGCAAGTGGCACCCGTTCCGGCACCACGTCGATCATCGGCGCTATCAGGATCAGTGCGGTCGGTGCCGGATCGAGTACCCGTTCCGCCACGGCACGCAGGACGAGGTGCCCACCCATCGAATGGCCTGCCAGTACGAGCGGCCCTTCCCGCCCTTGCGCCCATTCGCGCCAAAACGCAGCCAGATCGGCGATCCACCGGGCGAAATCATCGACATGCCCGGTCACCGCATCGCGCCCCAGCCGGCCCGATCCCGCCTGCCCGCGCCAGTCGGCCGCCGTCACCCGCCAGCCTCGCACCCGCCAGTGATCGAACGATTCGAGATACTTTTCGTAGAAATCACCCCTGCCTGGCATGAACAGCAACGATCCCCGCGTGTTCCCATCCAGCGAGCCCGGCCAATCGAGCACACGGATGGAATGGCCATCGGACGCGGTCCAGCGGCCCTCACGCGCGGATGGAGGAATCAATTGGCGATCGAACGCCGCGATCCCGGCGCTGGCCGCGTGGCTAATATCAGCCTCCTGTCCGTGGTTACTATTTAGTAAGCCGCAAGGCGTAGCACGAGCACCGGGGAAGTGGGGGCTCGATGTTCGACGAACCTTTCAAGTATGGTTTGCTCGCCTTGTTGGCAATCGCGCTGCTTATCGCGGCGTTCACCGACCTGCGCAGCCGCCGCATCGGCAACTGGCTGACCGGCGCGATCGCACTGGGCGCACCGCTGTTCTGGTGGGCCAGCGGCCTGGCACTTTGGCCGGAAGTGGCCTTGCAACTGGGCGTGGCGCTGCTGACGTTCGGGGTGCTGGCAATACTCTTCGCCGTGCGGGCGATGGGCGGCGGCGATGTGAAGCTGCTGACCGCGCTGGCACTGTGGATAGAACCCACGGCCTTCGTGAAGCTGATCGTCATCATGGCGCTGCTGGGGGGATTGCTGACCATCACGTTCGGCGCCTGGCATGTGGCACGCCGTCAGAAGGACAAGCTGGCCATACCCTATGGGGTCGCCATTTCGCTGGCCGGCCTGTGGACAATCTATCTGGCTTACGCACCTGCTGCATCTGCGGGGATCAGCGGAACCTGATTTTAACCAATTAATCCTAATCGGCTTCAATCAACCGAATGGGTTCTTTCGAGGGGCTTGACGCACCATGGACAGGAAAAAGCTGGTTTTGCTGCTGGGGGCGCTGATCGTGGCGATCGGCACGGCAATGGCCGCACGGAGCATGTTCGCCGGGGCGTCCGCTCCACAAGCCGCCGCAGAGCCGGCGCAGGCGGAAGGGCCAAAAGTCCTCGTCGCCAAGCGCGCCCTGCCGATGGGCACCATCATCACCGCCGACGCCATCGGCTTCCAGCTGTGGCCTAAAGAAATGGTGCAGGACGCCTATTTCATCGACGGCGAAGCTGACATGACCAAGCTGCTGGGCACCGTGGTGCGCCATGCGGTCACCGCCGGTGAACCGGTTACGCAGGGTTCGCTCGTGAGCCCTGGCGATCGTGGCTTCCTCGCCGCAGCGCTCGGGCCGGGCATGCGCGCTGTAACCGTTCAGGTTTCCGCCAAGACGGGTGTCGCCGGCTTCGTGTTCCCGGGCGACCATGTTGACATGATGCTGACGCAAGCGATTTCCGGCGAAGAAGGTCAGGAACTCAAGACGACGGAAACGATCCTGCGCAACCTGCGCGTGCTCGCCACCGATCAGTCGACCGAAACCGAAACCACGCCTGACGGGAAGACCGTCGTTCGCCAGTTCGGCACCGTCACGCTGGAAGTCACCCCGCGCATCGCGGAAAAGATCCAGGTCGCGGAAACCGTGGGCACACTGTCGCTGGCGCTGCGATCGATCGCAGACAACCAGAGCGATCTGGACCGCGCGATCGCGGCTGGCGAACTGGACCTGCCCGACAACGCCACGCGCGCTGACGAGGAACGCATTCTGCGCCGCGTCGCTGCCCGCCCGCAGGATGGCGCTTCCAGCTTTGTCACCGGCGGTGACGTGTCGCGTTTCCAGCGCACCACGATGCCACGCCAGACCAGCACGGTCATGGCGACCGCGCCGGCGGGCCAGCCCTATGTCGCGACCGCGCAGGTTTCGACAGGGCCAGTGGTGCGTGTCAGCCGCGGCAACGCCGTGTCCGTCGAACCCGCGGGCGGTGCAAGCACCCGCCTGCTGGACCGCACCGCACGCGGCACCGCTTCTGCCGGGTCCGCCATGTCGAGCGCGGTGGTGGCACCGTGATCGCAGCGATCATCTCTCAATCCGATCGCGCCAACAGGGCAAGCGAATTGAAACCGAGGGGCAACACAATGAAAAGCCGCCTTTCCAAGACCATGTTGATTGCCGCCTGCGCGCTGACGCCGCTGGCCGCCATCCCTGCCGGCCCGGCGCTGGCACAGGCTGTCATCAACCCGTCGCAGGATATCGTGCTGTCGATCGGCCGGGGCCAGCTGGTCACCGTTCCCGGCAGCATGGCCGACATCTTCGTCGCCAACGAAGCCGTCGCCGACGTTCAGGTTAAATCGCAGCGCCAGCTCTATGTCTTCGGCAAGGCTGGCGGCGAAACGACGGTTTACGCCAGCAACGCTGCGGGCGACATCGTATGGTCGGCCAACGTCCGCGTCGGTTCGAACATCGACAGCATCGACCAGATGCTGTCACTGGCGATGCCCGAGGCCAACATTCAGGTCGCGACCATGGGCACCAACACGGTGCTTCTGACCGGCACCGTGGCGGCGCCAGAGGATGCCGCAGAGGCAGAGCGTCTGGTTTCCGCTTTCGTGGGCGAAGGGGCCAACGTGGTTTCACGCCTGCGGATGGCGACACCGCTGCAGGTCAACCTGCGCGTCCGCATCGCGGAAGTCAGCCGCTCTCTGGTACGCCAGATCGGTATGAACGTGACGACGATCGACGGTACGGGCGGCTTCAAGTTCGGCATTTCGCGCGGACGCCAGCCGGGCACCTTCGTTACCACCGATCCAAACCTGCCGCTGGGAATGGGTACGAGCGTTCAGGGTTATACGATCGACCCGAGCACGGGGGATATCGTGCTGAAACCCGGCACCAATATCACTCCGGGCGACAATACCACGTTGGCCGGCCTGACACGGTTTCTGGGTCTCGACGTGCTGGGCGCGCTGGACGCGGGCGAAACGGCTGGTCTGGTGACGACCCTTTCGGAACCCAACCTGACCGCGCTTTCCGGCGAAACGGCGGAGTTCCTCGCAGGCGGTGAATTCCCGATCCCGATGAGCCAGGGGCTGGGCACCACCTCGGTCGAATACAAGAAATACGGTGTCAGCCTGGCCTACACCCCCACGGTGCTGGCCAACGGGCGGATTTCCATCCGCGTGCGGCCGGAAGTGTCGGAACTTTCGACACAGGGCGCCGTGGTGTTGAGCAATTTCACAATCCCGGCGCTGACCGTTCGGCGCGCCGAAACGACCGTGGAACTGGGCTCTGGCCAGAGCTTCATGATCGCCGGATTGCTGAGCAACAACGCGCAGAACACGATCGACAAGACGCCGGGTGCGGGTGACATCCCTATCCTGGGCAACCTGTTCCGATCCACCGAATTCCGCAAAGGTCAGACAGAGCTGGTCATCGTGGTCACGCCATATCTGGTGCGCCCGGTTAACGACGGCGACATCGCTCTGCCCACCGACGGCTTCCAGGCTCCGACCGCCGCCGCCCAGTTCCTGCTCAATCAGGAACACGACGGCGTCGATGGCGCCCGGCGGCCCGCGCCTCGCGCGGCGGAAGAGCCGGCGAACCCGGAGATCGGCCTGGCTCCGCAGCAGGATGTCTCGCTCGCGGCGGATAACCGTCGCCTGCGTGCCCAAGACGAACAGCGCGCCGAGGCGGTCACGCCCGGCTTCAGCCTGAGGTGAAGGAAATGAGCAAGATGTTCATTCGCAGCCATTCCGCTCTCGGTGCGGCGATCGTCCTCTCGCTGGGATTGGCCGTTTCGGGGTGCGGCGATACGCCGAACAACCGATCACTTTACAGCGTCAAGCAGCCAGTGGTCGAACGCAACAACTTCGCGCTCGACCTGTCCGCCGGCGCAGGCGGCCTTGCCGCCCCGGAACAGCAGCGTCTGGCCGAATGGTTCGACGCCATGAACCTGCGTTATGGCGACCGGGTGGCGATCGACGCCGCAACCACGAACGACGCGGTTCGTGAAGACGTGGCAGCCATCGCATCGCGCCATGGCATTCTGCTGGGCGACGGCGCTCCAGTGACGGAAGGTTTCGTGCAGCCCGGTATGGTCCGCGTGGTGGTCACACGGTCACGCGCTTACGTTCCCGGTTGTCCGGACTGGTCAGACAAGATGGCCAGCAACCTCGGCAATGCGACGAGCGACGATTTCGGCTGCTCCATCAATACCAATCTCGCCGCCATGGTCGCGGACCCCCAGCATCTGCTGAAGGGCGCCGAAGGCACCGGCGAAACCATCGTGATGAGCTCCACCAAAGCCATCCAGTCTTATCGTGAGGCCGCCCCCACCGGGAAGGAAGGCCTCTCCGAAGTCAGCTCGCAGTCCGGCGGAGGTAACTGAGTCATGAACGCACCTTGGAAACCCGGTCCGCTGGGCAATCGTGATCCGTTTGCTGCGTTCATCTGCGACGAATCCGCGCTGGACGTGCTGCGCCCGGTCGTGATCGAAATGGGCTGGCAGCCCGAGAAGTGCAACAAGGGCGGCCTGCGCAATGCGGTGCAGTCCCTGTCGATCTCGGCCAGCCCGGCGATCCTGATGGTCGACCTGTCGGAAAGCGGCGATCCGCTGAACGACATCAACGGTCTGGCCGAAGTCTGCGAACCCGGCACGGTCGTGATCGCGGTAGGCCAGGTCAACGATGTGCGCCTCTATCGCGACCTGCTGGCCAGCGGCATCCATGATTATCTGCTGAAGCCGCTGTCCGCCAGCCAGCTTCGCGATGCGCTGACGCAGGCGCAGGCCGTGTTCTCGAACCCGCGTGGCGGTGACGGCGAAAACGCCAAGCAGCACATCTCTACCGCAGTGGTCGGCACACGCGGCGGCGTGGGCGCATCTACGCTTGCGACTTCGCTGGCTTGGCTGTTCAGCGCCGATTATCGGCTGCCGACGGCCCTGCTCGACCTCGACGTGCATTTCGGCACCGGCGCGCTGGCGCTGGATCTGGAACCGGGCCGCGGCCTGACCGACGCGATCGAGAATCCCAGCCGTATCGACGGCCTGTTCATCGAACGCGCGATGATCCGCGCCAACGACCATCTGGCGATCCTTTCGGCAGAAGCGCCGATCAATTCGCCGATGATGACTGATGGCGCAGCCTTCCTGCAACTGGAGGAAGAGTTCCGTCAGGCGTTCGAAATGACCGTGATCGACCTGCCGCGCAACATGCTGATCAACTTCCCTCACCTGCTGACGGAAGTAAATGTGGTGACGCTGGTGACGGAAATGACACTGGCTTCGGCCCGTGACACGATCCGCCTGCTTTCCTGGTTGAAAGCCAACGCTCCGCAGGCACAGCCGCTGATCGTCGCCAACAAGGCGCAGACCGGCGCGGGCGAAATCAGCAAGGCCGATTTCGAGGCATCCATCGAGCGCAAGATCAACTTCACGATCCCGCTCGATCAACGCGCCGCCGCCAACGCGGCCAAGCTGGGCCAGACGTTCGCCGACGCCAACCGTTCGACAAAAGCCGGCCAGACGATTGCCGATATCGCCAAGGCGATCGTCAATTCGTCGGACGACGAAGCGGTCGAAGTCGCGGAATCACGTTCCGGCACGTCGCTGCTGGGTAAGTTCGACATCAAATCGCTGCTCGCCCGGAAGGAAAAGGGCGCAGCGCTGGCGGAATGAGCATGCTTCCTCCCGGTAACGCCGGGGGGATAGCAATCTGCATATCCAGGAAGGGCAACGGTCCGACATGAGCATCATTCACGTCCTGCTGGTGGCCATCGGCCTGCTGACGCTGATGATACTCGGCTATATGGCGGTCGGCGGAAAGTCGGCGGCCAAGGAAAGCCAGCGGCGGCTGCAATCCGTCCGCTATCGGCATTCCGAAAGCACGGTCGACAAAGTCGAATCCCAGCTCAAGAAAGCCATCGCCGCCCGGCGGCCGAAAATGCACCAGGTGGCGGGGTCCAAATCACGCTCCGAAGCGCTGGCCATCCGACTGGACCGCTCGGGCCAGAGCTGGACCATCACGCAGTACCTCTATGCCTCGATCGGCCTTGCCTTGGTCGTGGCTGCGCTGGTCTTCCTGCGTAGCGGAAGCCCCCTGCTTGGTCTGGGGGTCGGCATCGCTGTCGGCGCGGGAATCCCGCATATGGTGGTGGGCCATCTGATTAAGAAGCGCACCAACGCTTTCAATGCCAGGTTCCCGGACGGGATCGAGCTGCTTGTTCGCGGCTTGCGCTCCGGCCTTCCTGTGGGCGAAACGCTGGGGCTGGTGTCCACAGAAATTCCCGGCCCGGTGGGCGAGGAATTCAAGACCGTGGTCGAACGCATGCGTATCGGCCGCACGATGGAGGAATCGCTTCAGGTGACAGCCGACAAGCTCGGCACGCCGGAATTCCAGTTTTTCGTCATCACTCTCGCAATCCAGCGGGAAACCGGTGGCAATCTGGCGGAAACACTGTCGAACCTCGCCGATGTGCTACGCAAGCGCGCGCAGATGAAGCTGAAGATCAAGGCCATGAGCTCTGAATCCAAGGCATCAGCCTACATCGTGGGTGCGCTGCCCTTTATCGTCTTCGGCCTGATCTACTGGGTGAACCCCGGCTACGTCGGCAATTTCTTCACAGATGATCGGCTGATCGTCGCCGGACTTGGCGGGCTGGTGTGGATGAGCATCGGTGGCTTTGTGATGGCCAAGATGGTCAGCTTCGAGATCTGAGCGGGAACGGAATAGAGCCATGATCACTGCGCCCGGACCCACGCTCCTCGGGGTCGATGTAATCCTTGCCGGAACGGTGCTTGCCGGTGTTGCGGCGGCAGCGATGCTGCTGGCGATCTATGCCGCAGTCACCGTGCGCGATCCGATGGCGAAGCGCGTAAAGGCGCTGAACGCCCGCCGCGACGAGTTGAAGGCCGGCATCATCAAGCAGAACAGCCGCAAGCGCCAGAACCTGCTGCGCCGGACGGAAACCACCGACCGGATGAAGGACAGCCTGGACCGCATGAAGGTCCTGCAGGAAAGCCAGGTCAAGGACATCCAGCAGAAGCTGGCGCAGGCGGGATACCGCAACAAGGAACTGGCGGTCTTCGTCATCTTCGCGCGCATGGTGCTGCCGATCGTGCTGGGCTTCACCGCGATCGTGGCGCTCTATTGGCTGGAACTGTTTCCGGACTGGAGCAGCTTCAAGCGCTTCATGGCTTTCGCTGCGCTGGTCATCGCAGGGTACAAGGGGCCGGAAGTCTTCCTGAAAAACAAGGCGAACAAGCGCAGCGACGCCATCCGCAAGGGCCTGCCCGATGCGCTGGATCTGCTGGTTATCTGCGCCGAGGCCGGCCTGACGGTGGACGCATCGTTCAACCGCGTCGCCAAGGAGCTGGGCCGCGCCTATCCGGAACTGGGGGACGAGTTCACGCTGACCGCGATCGAGCTGTCATTCCTGACAGAGCGACGGCAGGCCTTCGAGAACTTCGCCTATCGCGTCGATCTGGATGCGGTCCGGGGCGTCGTGACGACCATGATCCAGACCGAACGTTACGGCACCCCGCTGGCATCCGCCCTGCGCGTGCTGTCGGCCGAATTCCGCAACGAACGCATGATGCGCGCGGAGGAAAAGGCCGCGCGTCTGCCAGCGATCATGACGGTGCCACTGATCCTGTTCATTCTGCCGGTGCTGTTCATCGTCATTCTCGGCCCGGCGGCCTGCTCCATTGCCGATGCGTTCGCGCCCGGCGGCGCAGTCAACGGATAGGCACAAGCGATAGAGGGGGGAAGGCGGCGGTCCCGTAGCGTTGGCTACGGGACCGCCCTTCTTTTCACGGCCGCAAAGATCGAAGCCTATTTGACGCCGAAATTGCGGCTGTCGATGCCTTCCGCGTCGAGATCGTCGACCTCACCCCGCACCTTGTCGAGCAATCTGCGGAAATCCGCGACTTCCTCGGCAGTGAAGCGGGAGAACAGGCGCCGTTCCATCTCCAGCGCCAGCGGCATGATCTCGTCGTGCATTCGGTTGCCGGATTCGGTCAGTTCCAGATGGTGAGAACGGCCATCCTGAGCGTTGGGTTGGCGCGAAGCCAGCCCACGTTCCTCCAGCACTTTGCAGGCGCGATTGACCGCCACCTTGTCCATCACCGTCATGCGGGTCAGATCCCGCTGGGTCAGCGGGCCAGAATCGCCCAGCACCGCCATCACGCGCCATTCCGGCACGCTGAGCCCGAACCGCTGGCGATATTCCAAGGAAATGCGGGCGCTTACCGCATTCGAGGTGATCGAGAGCAGGTAGGGGACAAACTCATTAAGGCGAGGATGGTTACGCATGATAACAGTCATGTTCCAGGGCAACGCACAATGCAAGACCTCGCCCCACCCCTGCCGGGATCTCAGCCCTCGGCGCCTGCCCCGCCGCGCTTCCTCAGATAGCGCCCGGCGACTGCATCGAGCCGGACCTTAGCTTCCGCTTCCCACGCGTCGAGCGGCGTGACTACGGCAGTATCGAGCGCTCGGTCGATCGGGCTTTCCGCGCGTTCAGGGGGCAATGCTTCCGCGAACTGGCGCAGCGTCTTGCGAGCCAGCGCAGCATTGGCGCGCATCACCGCAAGGATCGCCGACGCTTCCACCGGCCCTTCCCCATCGCGCCAGCAATCATAATCGGTGACCATGCCCAGCACCGCGTAAGGCAGTTCCGCCTCCCGCGCGAGGCGCGCCTCTGGCATGGCGGTCATGCCGATCACATCGGCGCCCCATTGGCGATAGAGCGCGCTTTCGGCGCGGGTGGAGAACTGCGGGCCTTCGATGGCTATATAGCAGCCGCCCCGGTGCACTTCCGCCCCGGCCTTCTTCGCAGCCGTCGCCGCATGGGCGGAAAGGCGCGGACAGACCGGGTCAGCCAACCCGACATGCGCGGTCACACCCGTATCAAAGAAGCTGCGCGCCCGGCCGCAGGTGCGATCGATGATCTGGTCCACCGCGACGAAATGACCCGGCGCCATTTCCTCTCGCAACGAACCGATCGCACATAGCGCCAGAACATCGGTCACCCCGCACCGCTTGAGCACGTCGATATTGGCGCGGTAATTCAACTGGCCCGCCGGATAGCGATGCCCAGCGCCGTGGCGGGCGATGAAGGTGAAGCGTACCCCAGCCAAAGTGCCCATGGTAATGGGACCGGAAGGTTCCCCGAAAGCGCTGGCGACGGGGATTTCCTGCGCATCTTCCAGATCGAGGCCGCCATATAGCCCCGATCCGCCGATCACGCCGATATGCCAGCCCGTCACCCTGACTACCCTACTTGGGCGCCATGCGGATAGCGCCGTCCAACCGCACCGTTTCGCCGTTGAAATAGCCGTTTTCGATCATGGTCAGCACCAGATTGGCATATTCTTCCGGATGGCCCAGACGCTTGGGGAACGGCACCGCAGCGGCAAGTGACTGCTGGGCCTTTTCCGGCAGGCCGGCCAGCAGCGGTGTGGCGAAGATGCCAGGCAGGATCGTGTTGATACGAATACCTTCCGACATGAAATCGCGCGCGATCGGCAACGTCATCCCGGCGACCCCGGCCTTTGACGCAGAATAGGCGACCTGCCCGATCTGGCCGTCCACCGCCGCGACGGAGGCGGTGCAAACCATTGCGCCACGCTCTCCATCTTCCAGCCCTTCCAGCGTCATCATGCCGGTGGCCGATTTGGCGACGCACTGAAACGTGCCCATCAGGTTGACCTTGATGGTCTTGAGAAACAGATCAACCGGCAGATGGGCGATCTCGCCCGTTTCACGATCGCGGCGCACCGCCTTGCCGATGGTGCCGATGCCCGCACAACAGACGAGCACACGCTCCTGCCCATGGGCCGCGCGCGCCTTCGCGAAACCGGCATCGACGGATGCTTCGTCCGACACGTCCACCTTGCAGACGATACCGCCGATTTCATCGGCGACCTTCTGGCCGCGTTCTTCGTTGAGGTCGAACAGGGCCACCCGCACGCCCTTTGCCGCCAAGGCGCGAGCCGACGCCTCCCCCAGGCCAGAAGCACCGCCGGTGACCACTGCGGAAATGGAACTGTCCAGTTTCATCAATCTGCCCTCTCGAAGCCAGCGCCGGCATCTTTCCGAGCCATGTCGCGCATCTCCAGCGGCCATACCCGGCGACGGGTGCCGGTCAAGGCGGCTAGGGTCCTGACCCTAAGGATAATCGGATATTGGACACCGCGCGACCAGGCGCGCAATATCTGATCCGCGCGCCGAAATATCGTGGCACCAAGTCGGGCGCCATGCGTTTGTGTCCGACGCGAGTGATTTAACTCCAGGGGGGATCATGACCGGGGTTGCCGGCGGACGACGAGCGATAACTGCCGACGAGTGGCGGCAGATCGTCGACAGCGCCGTTGAAACGGCGATCATCACCACAGATTTGCAAGGCCGTGTGCAAAGCTGGAGCGAAGGTGCGAGTCGCATCCTGGGCTGGTCCGAAGCAGAAATGATCGGCCAGACTCTCGAACGCCTGTTTCCGGAAGGAACAGGGGCAGAAGCCATCGCGGCGGAAATGAGCGATGCGACCGCCGCGGGGCGTGGCGGCGGAGTGGAAGGCTGGCGTATCCGCAAGGATGGGTCGCGAGTGTGGTCGGCCGGAGAAATGACCCCCATACGCGATTCCGCCGACCGCATAACAGGCTTCACAAAAGTGCTTCGCGACCGATCGAACGACAGGAAAGCCGAAGAAGCGGTGCTGGAGGAGCGACGCACGCTGGCAATACTCAACCGCGCCGGATCGGCCCTTTCCGTGCAAAGCGACCTGAACAAGCTGGTGCAGGTGGTGACGGATGCGGGTGTCGAACTGACCGGGGCCGAGTTCGGTGCGTTTTTCTACAACGTGCTGGACGAGGCGGGTGAATCCTACACGCTTTACGCCCTGTCGGGCGCGCCAATGGAGGCGTTCTCCCGCTTTCCCATGCTGCGCAACACGCAGGTTTTCGCGCCAACATTCTCTGGCGAGGGCATCGTGCGATCTGACGATATCACGGCTGACCCCCGCTATGGACACAACGCCCCTTACAAGGGGATGCCCGATGGTCACCTGCCAGTGCGCAGCTATCTGGCAGTGCCAGTGATATCTCGCGGCGGCGAAGTGCTTGGGGGGTTGTTCTTCGGCCATGCCGAACCCGGCGTCTTCACCGAACGATCAGAGCAGGGTCTGATGGGGCTGGCGGCAGAAGCCGCAGTAGCTCTGGATAATTTTCGACTGCTTGACGCACTGGCGAATGAACTGGAACAGCGACGACATACTGAGGCCCGGCTAAAAGAACTGAATGACGAGCTGGAAGAGCGGGTCGAGGCTGAAATCGCCCGCCGCGCCGCGGCCGAGGAGGCCTTGCGGCAGGCCCAGAAAATGGAAGCCGTGGGGCAGTTAACGGGCGGCATAGCGCACGACTTCAATAACCTGCTGACCGTGGTCACGGGCAATGTCGGCCGTGCCCAGCGGGCCATGGAAGCAGCGGGTTTTGACGACCCCCGCACTGAACGTTCGCTTGAAAACGCGCTGAAAGGCGCTGAACGCGCCGCCGCGCTCACGCAGCGCCTGCTGGCTTTTTCTCGCCGCCAGCCGCTGGCGCCCAAGGCGATCGATCTCGACCGGCTGGTCGCCGGCATGTCGGACCTGTTGCAGCGCGCGCTGGGGGAGATGGTCCGGCTGGAGATCGTGACCAATCCCGGCCTTTGGGGGACGGAGGCCGACCCGAACCAGCTTGAAAGCGCGATACTGAACCTGGCCCTCAACGCCCGCGACGCCATGCCCAACGGCGGCGAACTGGTAATCGAAACCGCGAACGTCCAACTGGACGAGGGGTACGCTGCACGAGAGGCGGAGGTGCCGCCCGGCCAATATGTCATGGTCGCGGTGACCGACACCGGCACCGGCATGTCGCCCGAGATTGTCGACCATGCGTTCGAACCGTTCTTCACCACCAAGGAAGTGGGCAAGGGAACGGGGCTGGGCCTGTCGATGGTCTATGGTTTCGTCAAGCAATCCGGCGGCCATGTGAAAATCTATTCCGAAGAAGGCCACGGGACGACCATCAAGGTCTATCTGCCGCGCCTGTTGGGCGATCATATGTCCGCGGAGCCAAGGGCGGATCGCAGCCGTAACGTGGAAGGCAGCCCGCGACAGGAACTGGTGCTGGTCGTGGAAGACGACGACGACGTGCGGGCCTATACGATCGAATCCATGCAGGAACTGGGCTATCGCGTGCTTGAGGCGCACGATGGTCCATCCGCGCTGAGGCAGATCCGGCAGCAAGAAGGGCCGATCGACCTGCTTTTCACCGATGTGGTGATGCCGGGCATGAGCGGCCGTGAACTGGCGGAGGAAGCCCGCCTGATCCAGCCTTCGCTGCGCGTGCTCTACACCTCCGGCTATACCCGCAACGCAATCGTTCACGGCGGCCGACTGGACCCCGGCGTGGAGATGATCATGAAGCCTTTCACTTTCGAGGCGCTGGCCGCGAAAGTGCGGGACATGATCGACAACGCGATCGGCAGCGTGCTGCTGGTGGAAGCGGATCCGACGCTGCGCAAGAAGGTGACAGAGAAGCTGTCCAGCCGCGATGTCCATGTTGAACTGGCGGCGACGGCTGGCGAAGCGCTGGCCAAGGTCCGCGCGGCGCAGGGTCAATATGGCGCGGTAGTGCTGGACGACAGCCTGACGGACCGACCAGCCGACATCCTGTTCCGCAAGATGCGCGCGCTCTACTCCGATCTCCCGGTGGTCATCGCTTCGACCCATCGCGCAGTTGAACTGGCCAAGGCGTTCGCAGGCGATCGGTGCGTGGCGGCGATAGAGAAGCCATACACTCCCGCCGCGCTCTATCAGGTACTACGCCGACTGGGCCTGCGCTGCCGGGGTGATGGGGACTGAGCCTTAACCGGCATAATCGCCCGCGGTTTGGCTCGTTCCCGCTGGCTGCGGGGCTGGATTAGACCAGCGCCCGCCACCCACAGTTGCTCACTCCACCGTGATATTCAGTTCGCCCTCGCCTTCATCCACTTTTACCGTGCTGCCGTCGGGGATCTCGCCGCCCAGCAGTTTTTCAGCCAAGGGGTCCTGCACATAGCGTTGCACCGCGCGTTTCAGGGGGCGGGCGCCGTAGACGGGGTCATAGCCTACGCGGCCGAGCCAGCGGCGGGCGGCGTCGGTCAGGTCCAGCGTGATCTTGCGATCGCGCAGGAGCTTCTGCACGCGGGCGACCTGGATATCCACGATCGGGGCCATGTGTTCCTGGCCGAGGCGGTGGAACATCACGATCTCGTCCAGGCGATTGAGGAATTCCGGCCGGAAATGGGCGCGGACGACCTCCATCACCTGCGGCTCCACGTCGGCCACACTCTGCCCTTCATCCAGCTGGGTGAGGAACTGGCTGCCGAGATTGCTGGTGAGAATGATCAGGGTATTGGCGAAGTTGACCACGCGGCCCTGACCATCCGTCAGGCGGCCATCGTCAAGCACCTGTAACAGGATGTTGAACACGTCCGCATGGGCTTTTTCCACCTCGTCGAACAGGACGACCTGATAGGGGCGACGTCGCACCGATTCGGTTAGAACGCCACCCTCTTCATAACCGACATAGCCCGGAGGGGCGCCGATCAGCCGGGCGACGGCGTGCTTTTCCATGAATTCGCTCATGTCGATGCGAACCATGGCAGTTTCATCGTCGAACAGGAATTCAGCCAGCGCCTTGGTCAGTTCTGTCTTGCCCACACCCGTCGGGCCAAGGAACAGGAAGCTGCCGAGGGGGCGGTTCGGGTCCTGCAACCCGGCGCGGGCGCGGCGGACGGCCTTGGACACCGCCTCCACCGCCTGTTCCTGCCCGATCACGCGCTTGCCGATGATGGCTTCCATGCCGAGCAGTTTCTCCCGCTCGCCCTCCATCATCCGGTCCACGGGCACGCCGGTCCAGCGGCTGACAACGGCGGCGATATCATCCGCGGTCACTTCTTCGCGCAGCATGGCGTTCTTCGCCTGCCCCTGCGCATCCGCCAGTTGCTTTTCCAGTTCCGGAATGCGGCCATAGGAAAGCTCCCCCGCGCGGGCCAGGTCGCCGGTGCGCTGGGCCTGTTCCAGTTCCAGCCGCGCCTGATCGAGCTGTTCCTTCAGCTTGCCTTCGGCGGCGATCTTGTCCCGTTCATTCTGCCAGCGGGTCGTGAGTTCGCTGGACTGCTGTTCCAGATTGCTCAGTTCCGTGCGCAGATTGGTGAGGCGATCCTTCGAGGCATCGTCCTTTTCCTTGGCGAGCGCAGTTTCCTCTATCTTCAGCTGGATGATGCGGCGGTCGAGATTTTCGATCTCTTCCGGCTTGCTCTCCACCTCCATGCGGATGCGGCTGGCGGCCTCGTCCATCAGGTCGATCGCCTTGTCGGGCAGGAAGCGATCCTGGATGTAGCGGTTGGACAGGGTCGCCGCCGCCACGATCGCGCCATCGGCGATCCGCACGCCGTGGTGCAGCTCGTACTTTTCCTTCAGCCCGCGCAGGATGGAGATCGTGTCTTCCACCGTGGGTTCATCGACATAGACGGGCTGGAAACGGCGCTGCAGCGCGGCGTCCTTCTCCACATACTTCTGGTATTCATCCAGCGTGGTGGCGCCGATGCAGTGCAGTTCGCCACGCGCCAGAGCGGGCTTGAGCAGGTTGGAAGCGTCCATCGACCCTTCGGACGCGCCCGCGCCGACCAGCGTGTGCATCTCGTCAATGAACAGGATGATGTCGCCTTCCGCGCCCTTCACCTCGTCCAGCACGGCCTTCAGCCGTTCCTCGAATTCACCGCGATATTTTGCGCCGGCAATCAGCGAGCCCATGTCCAGCGCCATGAGCTTGCGACCCTTCAGGCTGTCGGGCACGTCGCCGTTGGCGATACGCAGGGCGAGGCCTTCGACCACAGCCGTCTTGCCCGTGCCGGGTTCGCCGATCAGCACGGGGTTGTTCTTGGTGCGACGGGCGAGAATCTGGATCGTGCGGCGGATTTCCTCGTCCCGGCCGATCACGGGGTCGAGCTTGCCGTCGCGCGCTGCCTGAGTCAGGTCGCGAGCATATTTCTTCATCGCATCGTAGCTTTCTTCCGCGCTGGCGCTGTGCGCGGCACGACCGCCGGTGGCGTCCTGAATGGCGGTTTCAAGCGACTTGGGATCGACATTGGCGGCCTTGAGCGCCTGCCCGGCGGCAGTCGTGCTGGCGAGCGCGAGAGCCTGAAGGATGCGCTGCACCGGCACGAAGCTGTCGCCCGCCTTGGCCGCAAGCTGTTCCGCCTGATCGAGGACGCGCACGGTGTCATTATCCAGCCCCGGCGTCTGCTGCGCGCCGCCGCCGGACACGGCAGGAACCTTGGCCAGCGCCTTGTCCACCTCGGCCACGGCGATCTGTGCGTTGCCGCCAGCACGCTGGATAAGCTGCGCCGCCATGCCTTCGCTATCGTCCAGCAGCGCCTTCAGCAGGTGTTCTGGCGTGATGCGCTGATGGCTGAGGCGAATGGCCACGGTCTGCGCGGCCTGCAGGAAACCCTTGGCCCGATCGGTGAACTTTTCCAGATTCATGGGAGGCCCCTCAAACGTGTCTTGCGCCTAAATGGTGTGGCATGAGGGCAACACAAGTGCCTTGAGCGCGATCAAGGTTTCCATTCTCGCGCCAGAGCGTCGAGCAGGCGCACACCGTAGCCGGTGGGGCCTTTCGGGGTGAGCGGGGCGGCGCTGTCGGCCCACATGGTCGGCGCCATGTCGATATGGGCCCACGGCATATCTTCTGCCACGAAAGCCTCTACGAAGTGGGCGCCGGAACTGGCGCCCGGAGCGGGGCTGGCGCCGGAATTCTTCACATCGGCGAGATCGGAGCGCACCGCGCGGGCATAGCGCGGGTTCAGTGGCAGGCGCCAAACCGCCTCACCCGTTTCCTTGGCCACGCGCTCTACCCGTTCAGCCACAGCATCTTCGCGGGCGAACAGGCCGGCGTATTCCGGCCCCAACGCGGAAACGGCTGCGCCGGTCAGCGTGGCGATATCGACAATGGCGAACGGTTTGCGTTCCTGCGCGACGTATTCCAGCGCATCGGACAGGACCAGCCGCCCTTCGGCATCGGTGTTGATGACCTCGATCGTCTTGCCGCTCATCGTGCGGACGATGTCGCTGGGGCGCTGGGCGTTACCGTCAGGCATATTCTCTGCCAACGCGGCAACCGCGACGACATGGACCGGCGCGCGTGTGCGGGCGAGGGAAAGCACCGTGCCCACCACGGCGGCGGCGCCCGACATGTCGCCCTTCATATCTTCCATGCCCGAACTGGTTTTCAGCGAGATGCCGCCGGTATCGAACGTAATCCCCTTGCCCACCAGCGCCAGTGGCGCGCCTTCCGCACCGCGATACGTAACCAGCATCAGGCGCGGCGGACGGGGGGAGCCCTGCCCGACGCCCAGAATCGCCCCCATGCCGAGACGGCGCATGGCCGCTTCGTCCAGCACCTCTATCGATACGCCCTGAACGCCACGGAACGCCGCTCGCGCGCGTTCCACGAACGTTTCGGGATAGATGACGTTGGCAGGCTCGTTGATCAGGTCGCGGGCAAAGCGGACCCCCTCCGCCACGCCCATCTGCCGCGATTCATAGGCGGCGCGCGCAGCGGCGGGATCGGCGGAAACCAGCGTAAGATCCTGCGCGGGTGGCGGGGTCTGCGCGGTGCCGCTCTTGTACCGGTCAAAGCGATAGCCCCCCAGATGATAGCCCAATGCGGCCTCTGCGGCGGCCTGCGCGTCGACCAGACCGACGATGGCGACGGGCGCTGCTTCGCCCTTCAGCTCCTGCGCCGCCTTGCCACCGGCCGTGGCGAGATCGAGCGCAGAGGGTTCCTCCCCCACGCCGATCAGCAACAGGCGCGGCCGCGTGCCGATGCCGCGCAGCGAGAGGGTATCGCCCGCCCCTCCCTTGAAATCGGCGGAAGCGATCGCCGCCTCAAGACCGGCACGCTCAGCCGCCGACAATTCGATACCCGTGGGCAGAGCGGCGGAATTGACCACCACGACCAACGCCGCATCCGCCGGGGCCGATGCCGCGAACTGCACTGGCCGCTCCGCGCTGTTGGCCACATCGCCCGGTGCGACGCCAGACCCCACCACAGTGGATTGCCCCAGTGCGGCGCCGGCCGGAGCCAGAGCGAGAGACAGGGCAAATACTGAGGCACATACGAAGCGTGAATGGGGCATCGGTTACTCCTGATCGGGATAAGGGGCCTGAGTTTGCGAGAACAGACTTTGCAGACTGTATGCCCGGCAAGCAAGTTTGGCAGGCTTCGTGCCAGTATACGAAGTGCCGTGGTTTCCCGGCGAAGGACATACGCAGTTCGACCAATGTCGATTCTGCGACTCCCCACGGGGCAGAGCCGTGCTATCCAGCGAGGATGAGATCATTCCGCCGCCGTCTCGCCTTCGCAGCGCTGCCCCTTGCCGCTGCGCTTTCCCTCAACGCCTGCGCCACCGCACCCGCCCGCCCGGGAGCGACATCTGCGGCGGCAGCGACGACGGAGGCAGAAGCGGCGCCGCTTTCATCGCTCGTTTCGCAGGTGGACATTCCATACGAGATGTTCACGCTGGCCAACGGGCTGACCACGATCGTCCATACCGATCGGAAATCGCCGGTGGTGGGCGTGACGATCTATTACCGCGTGGGATCGAAGCACGAGCCGCGCGGACGCACCGGCTTCGCCCATCTGTTCGAACATCTGATGTTCGGCGGGTCGGAAAACGTAGAGAACTTCGACATTCCGCTGGAAGCCGCCGGATCGACCAGCACCAACGGATCGACCTGGTACGACCGCACGAACTATGTCGAAACGGTGCCCACGGGCGCGGTGGATCTGGCGCTGTTCATGGAAAGCGACCGCATGGGCCACCTGCTGGGCGCGGTCACACAGGACAAGCTGGATAAGCAGCGCGGCGTCGTCCAGAACGAGAAGCGGCAGGGCGACAACGATCCATACGGGCTGGTCGATTACAAGATCGGCGACGCGCTGTTCCCCGTGGGCCACCCCTATCGCCATTCCACCATCGGTTCGATGGCCGATCTCGACGCGGCGAGCATCACTGATGTGCGCCAGTGGTTCACCGATAACTATGCGCCAAACAACGTGGTGCTGGTGCTGGCGGGCGATATCGACGCCGCCACCGCGCGCGCCAAGGTGGAACGCTGGTTCGGCGACATTCCGCGCGGGCCGGAGGTGGCGCAGCCCGCGGCCCTGCCGGTGACGCTGAACGCCCCGGCGCGAGAGGAAATGACCGATCAGGTGCCGGTTACGCGGCTTTATCGCAGCTGGTCCGGCCCGGCGCTGACCGACGCCGACGCGGTGCCGCTGGCGATCGGCATGCACGTGCTGGGCGGCCTGGCCAGTTCACGGCTGGACAACGTGCTGGTGCGGGACGAGCAACTGGCGGTGAGCGTATCGGCAAGCGCGCAACAGTTCGAGCAGGTGAGCTTCCTGCAAATATCCATGGACGTGAAGCCGGGCGTCGAACCGAAAGTGGCCGAGGCTCGGCTGGATCAGTTGCTTGACGATCTGGTCGCCAATGGCCCGACGCAGGACGAGCTGGAGCGTGCGGCCACGCAGATCATCTCCGCCCAGATCGGCGCGCTGGAACTGGTCGGCGGCTTTTCCGGCAAGGGCGCGACACTGGCCGAAGGGCTGCTCTATGCCGGTGATCCGGCGCATTACCGCAAGGAACTGCAACAGATCGCCAGCCTGACGCCCGCGCAAGTGCAGGCGGCCATGCAGCGCTGGCTGACCCGCCCGGCCTATACCCTGAGCGTGGTGCCCGGCGAACGGACCGAAGACGGCGCGCTGATGGGCGGCTGGGGCGATGAAGGCACCGTGCCGCCGCCCGCGCCCGACGCCAAGGCACCGCCCCCACCGCTGGATACCGGCCCCGCCCGCACCGCGCCGCAAGTGGCGGAAGTGGGCGAACTGGCCTTCCCGCACGTAGAACACGCCACGCTTGCCAACGGCATCCCGGTCACGCTGGCACGCAGGACGGCGATACCCAAGGTCAGTCTGGCGCTGACGTTCGACGCAGGCACCGCCGCCGATGGCTCTGCACATGCGGGCACCCAGTCGCTGATGATGAGCATGCTGGAAGAAGGCACGACAAACCGCAGCGCAGTTCAGATCGCCGAGGAACAGGAGCGGCTGGGCGCGTCCATCGGGGCGGGCACCTCCACCGACCGCAGCACAGTTTCGATGAGTGCGCTGACCGCCAACCTCCGCCCGTCGCTGGAACTGATGGCCGACATGGTCCGCCGCCCCGCCTTCGCCCCTGCCGAGGTGGAGCGGGTGAAGGATCAGCGGCTGGCCGACATCGCGCAGGAACTGGCCAGCCCGGGTGCTCTGGCCCGCCGTGCGCTGGGCCCGCTGATCTTCGGCCCCGCCCACCCCTATGGGTCGGCCGGCGCCAACGGAACAGTGCAGGTGATCGAAGCGCTGACGCCGCAGGCGATCGCCGCGGAACATGCCAAGTGGCTGCGGCCCGATCTGGCGCAGATCACCGTGGTGGGCGACATCACGATGGCCGAACTGATCCCTGCGCTGAACGCCACGTTCGGCAACTGGATGGTGCCCGCTAGTACCCCTCCGGTGAAGAACCTCGACATCGCCACTCCGGCAGCGGCGCGCAAGCTGGTGGTGATCGACCGCCCGAACTCCCCGCAATCTGTGTTGGTGCTGGCCCGTGTCCTGCCCGTTACAGGCACACAGCAGAACATGGAGGCGCTGGGACTGGCCAACGAGGTGATTGGCGGCGGTTTCCTGTCGCGCCTCAACCAGGACATTCGCGAGGAAAAGAGCTGGAGCTATGGCGTCAGCAGCGGGATAGCGGGCGTGGTCGGGAACCGGTCACTGGCAGTCTATGCGCCGGTCCAGTCGGATCGCACGGCTGACGCCATCCGCGCGGTGCTGGACAACATGGAACAGTTCGCCAGTGGCGCGAAGGGCGTGGACGAAACTGAACTGCAACGCGTGACCGACGGCAATATCCGTGGGCTGCCCAACTCATACCAGACCAACGGACAGGTATTGAGCGCCCTGCTCAGCAACCAGCAGTTCGGACGCCCGGACGATTACCAGAGCCGGTTGCCCGGCATCCTGCGCGGGATCGACGCGGGGCAGATCGACGCAATGGCGCGCGAATATCTGTCGCCCGACGATCTGGCGATCATCGTGGTCGGCGACCGCAAGCAGATCGACGACCAGCTAAGCACGCTGAACCTGCCGGTGGAGTATCTCGACGCCAGCAAGCTGTAACAGCAACCCTCTCTCCCACCGGGGAGAGGGGTAGTGCTTGTTCAGTCCTGCCCCTGCGCCATGCCGTAATACAGCTTGCCGATCTCGATTTCAGGCCGACCCTGCGACACGCGGTGGGCGTTGGTGTCGCGCAGCGAATAGACGCAGCCGCAGTATTCCTGCTGGTAGAAGTTTTCCCGCTTGGAGATTTCAATCATCCGCGCGCCGCCGCCGCCCTTGCGCCAGTTGAAAGTCCAGTAACTGATCCCTTCATACTTGGCCGCCGAACGTTCCCCGCAATCGTTGATCTGCGCCATGTTCTTCCAGCGCGAAATGCCGAGGGATGACGTGATGATGGGAAAATCGTTTTCGTAGGCGTAGAGCGCGGTGCGATCGAACCGCATGTCGAAGCACATCGTGCAGCGCACGCCGCGTTCCGGCTCCCACTCCATGCCACGGGCGCGGCGGAACCATTCGGTCGTATCGTAATCCGCATCGACGAAGGGGACGCCGTGCTGTTCGGCAAAGCGGATGTTCTCATCCTTGCGCAGCAGGTATTCCTTCTTGGGGTGGATGTTGGGGTTGTAGAAGAAGATCGTGTAATCGATCCCGCTCGCGCTCATCGCTTCCATGACTTCGCCGGAACAGGGCGCGCAGCAGCTATGCAGCAAGACGCGGCCAGCCCCATCGGGGGGCGTGATAACGGGCCTGTCGAGATTCTGCATCATTCCATCATCCTGTAAGTTGGTGGCCCCCTATCAGATTCGGTGCCTCGGCGTCGACAGCGATGGCGTGGGGTCAGGATTGGTCATCCTCTCCCAGCAAAGGGGAACGCTTGCCCAAAGCCAGTTCGGCATCGGAAAAGCGGATGGGGGTGCGCAGGCCCTTTAGCCCGTCACCCAGATCGATCACCATGCCGCGCGCCTCAATCTGCGGATCGGACAGGGCCTGCTCCACCGTGTTGATCGGACCGGCGGGAACACCCTGTTCCTCCAGCGCGGAAAGCAGCGCAGCCTGTTCCCAGTCGCGGGTCTGCGCCGAGATCGCTTTGGACAAGGCCACGCGGTCACGCACACGATCGGCGTTGGTCCACCACTTCTTCTCGTAAGGAACGTCCAGCACATCGCACAGGCGCAGGAACTGGGCATCGTTGCCAACGGCGATGATGATCCAGCCATCGGCAACGGGAAAGGCTTCGTAAGGGGCGATGTTGGGGTGGGCGTTGCCCAGCCGGTGCGGCACCTTGCCTGACGCGAGGTAGTTCATCGCCTGATTGGCCAGCGTGCCGACCATCACGTCCATCAGCGCCATGTCGATATGCTGGCCCCGCCCCGTGCGTTCCCGTTGATGCAGCGCGGCCTGTATGGCGATCACGGCATAAAGGCCGGTCAGGATATCGGCATAGGCCACCCCGATCTTCTGCGGCGCGCCCTGGGGATCACCGGTCAGGTCCATGATCCCGCCCATGCCCTGCACGATGAAATCGTAACCCGCGCGGGCGGCATAGGGTCCGTCATGGCCGAAGCCGGTGATGGAACAATAGATCAGGCGCGGATTGACGGCGCGCAGGCTATCGTAATCGAGGCCATATTTCGCCAGCCCGCCCAGCTTGAAATTCTCGATCACCACATCCGCATCGCGGACCAGATCGAGCACTTTGGCGCGGCCCGCATGCGTGGCGAAATCGGCGGTGACGGAGCGTTTGCCCCGGTTGGCCGCGTGGAAATAAGCGGCATCGCGCGTGCCGTCCGCGTTATCCACAAAGGGCGGACCCCACCGGCGGGTATCGTCGCCATCGGGGCTTTCTACCTTGACCACATCCGCGCCAAGATCCGCCAGCACCTGCCCGGCCCACGGCCCGGCAAGGATGCGGGCGAGTTCGACGACCCTGATCCCGGCCAGAGGTGTATCAGGCTCTTCCGCCGGGATCGTCATGGGCCGCCGTGGCCGTCAGTCTTTGAGCACGAAGGTGATCTTCAGCGTCACCCGCCATTCGGCCACTTCCCCGCCATTGACCGTGCATTTGATGTCGCTGACCCACACGCCTTCGACGTTATCCAGCGTTTCGGACGCTCGGGCGACACCCTTGCGGACGGCATCCTCTATTCCAACGGTGGACGACGAGATGACTTCGGTGACTTTGGCTATCGACACGGGCGAATCTCCTTTGAGTCACTGCGCCTTGCCAACCTAGCTCACTCCGGCGCGATGTGGAAAATGCGTTCGGCGTTGCCGTGGCACAACGCGTGGCGTTCCTCGTCCGTGCATTCGAACGCGTTGATGAAATCAACCGCCGGCTTCATCGGCTGGTAGGGATAGTCGATCGCCCACATCACGTTTTCAACCCCGATCTTGTCGATCGAATACCGCAGCGCCAGCGGGTCTTCCACGCCGCTGGTGGTAATGACGAAGTTGTCGCGGAAATATTCCGCCATGCTGCGCTGGGTCTTGTTCGCGCGGCCGACCTTCTGGGCGCGGCTGTTCATGAAGTTGATGCGCCAGATCCAGAACGGCACCGCCTCACCCATGTGGCCGATGCAGATCTTCAGGTTGGGGAAATGGTCGAACACGCCGCCCGCCATCATCCGCACCGCATGGGTGCCGACCTCCACCCCATAGCCCCACATGGCGCTGTCCATGCCATAATCCTGCAGTGGCCCCTTCAGGGTGTCAGACGCGGCGCGCGGGTGAATGTAGATGCAGCGGCCCAATGCCTCCGCCGCCTCAAGGATCGGCCAGAACTTCGGATCATCGAGATATTCGCCATGCGTATGGCTGTTGATCATGAACCCGTTGAGGCCCAGTTCCGAAACGGCCCGCTCCATCTCCTTCGCCGCGCGTTTGGGGCTGTGCGGGGCAAAGCTGGCGAGACCCGCAAACCGCTTCGGGTATTTGCGGCACACGTCGGCCAGCCGGTCATTGGCGATCATCGCCAGCTCGTGCGCGGTATCGGCATCGAACATCTGCACGCCCGGCGCGGTCAGCGCCAGCAGGTGCATGTCCACCCCCAGTTCGTCCATCTGCGGCAGGCGGTGCTGTTCCACATCCACCAGCCCGGTAAGGAAATCGAGCTTGCCATAGCCGGAGCTGTCGGTGGGCGCATCGTAAATGCCCTTCACCAACAGCTTGTCCAGGCTTTGCGAGGGGCCGTTGGCGACCTTCTTCAGCTCGGCGGCGACTTCGGGAATCGACCAGGCTTCCTCTGTGGCAATCAGGCGCATTCATTCTCTCCCACGTATCTCTGGATGCAGAGAGTAACGGCTGGCGGACGCGGAGCAATCATCAAACGCGCGGGGGATGACAACGAGGGCGGAAAGCGTAAGCTGTCCCAATGCAGCGCGCGCATGACGATATAAGCTGGACCTCCGCCGGGCTCGCGCGGCCGGAAGCGGTGCGGCAATGGCGCGACTGGGCGGCCAGCACGATCGCGCCGATCGACGTCAGCGTGTTCGACGAAAGCGCCTTCGCCGCGCGGTGGAGCAGCCACGGCGTCGGCCAGTTGCGGCTGCTGCGACTGGAGGCCCCGGCGCAGCGGGTGGTCCACAGCGGCGACGGGGCGGGAAAAGCCACGCCTTCGATCCAGCTCGTCTATGCCCGCAAGGGTGCGCTTAAGACACGCATGGGCGGCAAACGCTTCACCGTGCAGCCCGGCGAATTCGTGCTGCTGGATAACACGCGCTTCTACATGATGGAGATGGACGACGCGCACGAGGCGCTGGACCTGATGATGCCGCTGGGCTGGCTGGACCGTTATCTGCCCGATCCCGGTGCGCTGCTGGCGCGCCCCGTCAGCGCGCGGGCAGGCTGGGGCGCGCCGCTGGGCAGCCTGCTGGAAACGATGGTCGAAGGGATCGACCGCACGCCCCTGCCCCGCCCGATGATCGCGGAACAGGTGGGCGCGCTGCTGGCGCTGGCCACGGGCTTTCACGAACCGACGGCGGAAAGCCGCACCAACAGCCGCCATCGCGGGCAGCTGGCGCGACAAATCCTGCGGCGCATCGAAACCGACTTTGCCGATCCGGATTTGTCACCTGAGGGGCTGGCGGCGGAACTGGGCATTTCCAAACGCTATCTGCAAACGCTGCTGGCCGGAAACGGCACCAGCTTCGTGCAGGAACTGACCGCCACCCGGCTCGACCGGGCGAGCGACCTGCTGGGCGACCCGCGCACCGCCGCACTGACCGTGGGCGAAGTGGCGTTCCGCTGCGGCTTTCTGGACCCCGGATATTTCACGCGCGCTTTCCGCAAACGCTTCGGCGCGACGCCGAGTGCGTGGAGAGCGGGACAATCGATACCCAGATGATCTGGAATTGCCGTCTATAACATAAGACAAAAGCCAAAACCGGGAGGAGAAGGACTGGATGCGCTGGAAACTGATGCTGGCGAGCGTGCTGGCCGTGGGTGGAATGGCCTATGCGCAGGATCGTCCGCGCGGCTATCTGGAACCGGGTGAATTCGATGCGGTGGCGGTGATCGGCGCGGCCCCGGTGGAAGGCGATCCGCGATATGAATCGGATCGCGAGATATTCCATGAAACGCGCAAGCTAATCGGCACCCCGCGCTATGAACTGGCGACCCGCGACGTAAAAGGTTCGCCCGCTGACATGCTGAAGGCTTTCAGTTGCGCGGTGGGCGTGGAACTGACGCCTGAAAACTCTCCGAAACTTGCCGCCACGGTGCAGCGCGCGATCATGGACACCGCAGGTCAGGCAGGCCGGGCAAAGGATTTCTACAAGCGCGAACGGCCCTATGTGATCGATCCCGGACAGACGGTCTGCCAGGCGCCGGAAGAACTGCTGGACCGCCGCACGGGCAAGGCCAGCTATGACTATCCATCAGGCCACAGCACCGTGGGATGGACTTACGCCACCGTGATCGCGGGCGCGGCACCGGATCGGGCGCAGGCCGCGCTGGAACGTGGCCGCGCCTTTGCGGAAAGCCGCATGGTCTGCGGCATGCACAACGCCACCGCCGTGCAGGCCGGTATCCTGACCGCTGCCGCAACCATGTCAGTCGTGCAGAACAAGCCCGAATATCAGGCCGATCTGGCCGCCGCGCGCGAAGAACTGACCGCCCTACGCCGCACAGGCACATCACCGACATCGTGCGACGTGGAACAGGCGCTGCTGGCCCAGCGGGTGATGCCGGGCGAGGTGCAGCCGTAAAAGCATTTCCAACGTAAAAGTGAACAGGCCCGGCGAGTGGCGCACAACGAATATGGGTGGATTTGCGCATCGCTCTTTAGGCGATGGCCGCCGATGAACCCTTTTGCGCGATAATCCCAACCGCCATGCGCGGGAATCCTCACATCCGGTTGCGGGGAAAGTTTAGAACTGCAACCATTCGGAAGACAGCCCTTCAAAGAAATGGGCCGCTCCGCCACGAGAGGATTGCCTGATGACCGAAGCGAAAGCGTTTCCGCTGCCCAGTTCCGTCAAAGTCGTGCCCGGCACGGAAGGCGCGCAGGCGGCCTATCCCTATTACTGCCAGTTCGTGCCGGAGGATGACCAGCGGTTCTGGTTCTATAACTCCATGCATTTCCCCGAACCGATGCATCATTTCGACATGATCACGGCGGAGGCCGCTTATTGCGCGCTGGGCAGCTTCAACACCCGCGTCCACGTGCTGCCCACCACCAAGGGGATCGACCACCGCATCATCAATGGCCGCGTATTTATCGGTGGCGTGCCGGTGACGGACCCGGAAGAGATTCAGGCCCGGCTGGGCGAGTTCCAGCAGCGCGCGTTCTATTACTACGAGAACTGGGAACGGCTGTACGACCAGTGGAAGGACAAGATGAAGGCCCTGATCGCGGAAGCGCAGGCCCTGCCCACCCCTTCCCTGCCCGATCTGGAGCCGATCGAAACGACCCACACCGGAAAGGGCGTGGCCAGCAACCACGCGCTGATCGACACATACCGCAAGCAGCTCGAAGGCTACTTCCGAATGTGGCACCACCACTTCGAATTCCTGCTGCTGGGATACGGCGCGTATCTGACCTTCTTCGATTTCTGCAAGAAGGCGTTTCCGGAAATTTCCGATCAGGCGATCAGCCGCATGGTAGCGGGGATGGAAGCGGAAATCTTCAAACCGGACGAAGAGGTGAAGCGCCTTGCCCGCCGCGCGGTGGAACTGGGCGTGGACCAGCATTTCCAGCCAGGCATGGATATCGACGCCGTGCTGGCCGATCTCGACCGTGTCGGCAACGCTGGTAAGGAATGGCTGGGCGAGCTGGAGACAAGCCGCAACCCGTGGTTCAACGTCAACGTGGGTGACGGGTTCTACCACTATCACCGCAGCTGGAACGACGACCTGTCGATGCCCTTCGCCGCGCTGCCCGGCTATATCGAAAAGGTGAAGGCGGGCGAGAGCATCGAGCGCCCGACCGCGCAACTGATCGAGGAGCGCGAGCAACTGGTGGCCGATTACCGCGAGTTGCTGGACACTGACGAGGACAGGGCGACTTACGATCAGCTGATCGGGCTGGCGCACCGCGTGTTCCCCTATGTGGAGGGGCACAAGTTCTATTGCGAACATTGGTACACCAACCTGTTCTTCAACAAGATCAGGGAATACGGCGCGCTGCTGCGCGATCACGGTTTCTGGGAGCGGGAGGAGGACGTGTTCCACCTGACCCACTACGAACTGGAAAGTGCGATCGTGGACCTGATGCTGGCATGGTCCAGCGGGTCCGAACCGCTGGGGCCGAAGCACTGGCCCGCCATCGTGGCGCAGCGGCAGCAGGCGATCGAGACGTGGACCGACGAAACCGTACCCCCGGCGCTGGGCGTGGTGCCCGATGTGATCGACGATCCGGCGATCGTGATGCTGTGGGGGATCACCCGCGAAAGTCTGGATGCGTGGCTGAGCGACGGTGAAGGCAATCCCAACGAGCTGAAGGGCTTTGCCGCCTGTTCCGGCGTGGTCGAAGGCACCGCGCGGGTAGTGAAATCGGTGAAGGAAATCGACCGGATCGAGCCGGGTGACATTCTGGTCTGTCAGGTGACGAACCCAACGTGGAGCCCGCTGTTTCAGAAGATCAGCGCCGCCGTGTCCGACATCGGCGGATCGATGAGCCACATGGCCATCGTGGCGCGCGAATACGGGCTGCCCGCAGTAGTCGGCACCGGCAGCGCCACGCAGAAGATCCGTGATGGCGCACGCATTCGCGTGGACGGCGGGCGTGGGCTGGTGACGATCCTGGACGAAGAACGAGTGCTGGAGGACGCATGAACGCCGCCGTTTCATGGTTCGCCGATGTCGGCGTTACCGACCGTCCCACCGTGGGCGGAAAGGGCGGTTCGCTGGGGGAACTGACCCGCGCGGGCATTGCGGTGCCCCCCGGCTTCGTGGTGACGACGCATGGTTTCGAGCAGTTCCTCGAAGCGCTGGAAGCTCGCGATCCGGTACGAACGAAAGTCACCGCGCTGGACCCGCATGATCTGGGTGCGGCGACAAGGCTGAGCGAGGAATTGCGCCGCCGGGTGGTCGAAGAGCCGATGCCCGACGCAGTGGAACAGGCAATCCGCGCGGCCCATGCGAAACTTTCGCCCAATGGTGAGCCGGTGGCGGTACGATCCAGCGCCACGACCGAGGATGCGGAAGACGCCAGCTTCGCGGGCCTTCAGGACACGTTCCTGTGGGTGTTAACCGCTGACGACATGGTCGCCCGGGTGCGCGAATGCTGGGGCAGCCTCTATTCGGTGGAATCGATGACTTATCGCCTGAAGCATGACTTCCCTGAGGAAGGCGTGGCCATGGCGGTGGTAGTGCAGCGCATGGTCGATGCGATGTGCGCCGGGGTAATGTTCACTCGCAGCCCGACGACAGGCGACAAGTCCGTCATCACGATAGAGGGCGCGTGGGGTCTGGGCAGCGCGGTTGTCTCGGGCGAAGTGACGCCCGACCGCTGGGTGCTGGGCAAGATCACCGGCGAAATCACCGTGCGGGACATTTCCGACAAGCACGCTCGGCAGGTTCCGGCCGACGGCGGCGGCATCCACGAGGTCGCGAACGAGGAAGCCGTTCGCAACCAGCCCTGCCTGACCGACGATCAACTGATGGCGCTGCGCGAAGTGGGGCGAAAGATCGAACGGCATTACGGCAAGCCGCAGGACATCGAATGGGCGCTGGACGAAGGCGGCAACGTGTTCCTGCTGCAATCGCGCCCGGAAACGGTGTGGGCGACGAAGGATGCGGTGGCTCCGGTCAAACCGCCGGAGGACAATCCGCTGAAACACGTGATGACCATTTTCGGGGGCCGCAAGTGAGCCTGACCGGAAAGGACATTGCCGAGATCGCGAAACTGCTCGACGAATCCCGTTTCTCCTCGCTCGATCTGCAGATGGGTGAGTTTCGCCTGCGCATCAGGCGCGATGGCGGCGGCTGGTCGCCGCGCGAAGCCGATTACGAACCCGCATCGGCCAGCCCGGCGGCCACGCCTGCCCCCTCGCCTCAGCCCAGTGCTTCGGCCGGTACGGCTGGAGCCGGCGAGATTGACGTTCCGGCACCGTTGCTGGGCAATTTCTATTCCGCCCCGCGCCCCGGCGATCCGCCTTTCGTGGAGATCGGCAGCCGGGTGGATGAAGACACGACCATCGGCATTATCGAAGTGATGAAGCTGATGAACCCTATCCGCGCGGGCGTTGCCGGCACGGTTGTCGCGGTGCTGGCGCAGAACGGCACATCGGTGGAGGAAGGCCAGTCACTTATCCGGGTGAAGACGGCGTGATCATACGTCGCGAACCCAACGAAAAGAGCGAGAGGATCTGACCATGGCCAACATCCAGATCGTCGAAACCAGCCTGCGCGATGGCAATCAGTGCCTGTGGGGGGCGCTGGGCGTCACCACGGCCAACACGCTGAGCATCGCCCCGGCGATGGAACGGGCGGGCTATCGCGCGATAGATTTCACCACCTCCACCCACATTGGCGTGGCGGTGCGTTACAAGCAGGAAGACCCGTGGGAACGCATCCGGGGCATGGCGGATATCTGCCGCAACACACCCTTGCAGTTCCTTTCCACCGGCTTCCGCTTCATCGCGTGGGAAACGGCGAGTCCAGAGTTCATGGAACTGGCGTTCCGCACGCTGGCCCGCAACGGCATCCGCCGCTTCGCGCTGGCGGACCCGATGAACGACGCCGCGTCGAACGTGGAAGTGGCAAGGCTGGTAAAGCGTGCCGGGGGCGAGCAAGTGGTCGGCGCTCTGGTCTATACGATCAGCCCGATCCATGACGACGCGCACTATGCCGCCGCCGCAAGGACAATGGCCGCCAGCGGCGATATCGACGCGCTCTACATCAAGGATCCCGGCGGGCTGCTGACGCCCAAGCGGGCGCAGACCCTGATCCCGGCGATCCTGGCCGAGATTGGCGACAAGCCGCTGGAACTGCACAACCACTGCACCATCGGGCTGGCCGAACCCGCCTGTCTGGAGGCCGCCGATCTGGGCGTGGCCGCCGTCCAGTGCGCCAGCGGCGGCGCGGCGGATGGGACCAGCAACCCGCCGATCCAGCGCATGATCGCCAATCTGCGCGCGCTTGGCCACACCGTCGACGTGGATGACGAGGCAGTGGCCGAGGTCGCCGATTACTTCACTGCTCTAGCCGCCGCCGAGAACCTGCCCACCGGCGCGCCGATGGCGTTCGACGCTGCCTATCTGCGCCATCAGCTTCCCGGCGGCATGGTCGGCACCATGCGCCGCCATCTGGCCGACCACGGCGTGCCGCAGCTGGAAGGCGCGGTGATCGAGGAAATGGGCCGCGTTCGCGAAGAACTGGGCTGGCCCATCGTGATGACACCCTTCGCCCAGATGCTGCAGACGCAGGCCATGCTGAACGTGACCGGCAAGGAACGTTACGGCGTGATCCCGGACGAGATTATCCGTTACGCCATCGGCCGCTTCGGCCGCCCCAACGTACCGATTGAACCGGACGTGATGGACCGCATCATGGCCAACCCCCGCACGAAAGAACTGGAAGCGGAACCGGGAATGGCGGAACTATCCGACCTCCGCCGCCGCATCGGCCCCGACCTGTCGGACGAGGAATTCCTGCTGCGCGCCACCATGCCCGCCAATCTGGTGGACGCCATGCAAGCCGCCGGGCCAGCCCCGCGCGAATATGATCCCGTGAACGCGCCGGTGATGAACCTGCTACGCGAAGTGTTGAAGCGCACCGACCTGACCGGGCTCTCCATCGACAAGCCAGGATTCAAACTGGAGGTGGAGGCTTAGAATCGGGGCCTTATGTAACTGGCCTCAACTCAACGCCACGAACACCGCACCCATGGCCGTCATGCCAACGATGAAGTGTCCGGCGTCGATCAGGAACAGTTTCAGCGGCTTCCTCAGGAACAGGTAGCTAATGCCGATGGCCGGAGTCATCAGCATGGCGCCGAAGCCGAAGGCGATCATCATCATTGCCCGGGGGCTGGGGGAACTGCGGGCGAACTGGTGGCCCAGAGTCCACGCCACCACCAGTTCCAGCAGGAAGCACAGGGCGAAGATCAGCGGCATGTTGGAGCTTTTGAGTCGCTCGTCCGAAAGGCCCGCAGCGTTCTGCCATGCCTTGCCGAACAGCACGGTGTACCACAGCGCGCCGACCACGAAAAACGCCACTGCGCCCAACAGCACCGCCAGATAGTTTATGTCGCCCATATCGGCCTCCTGCACCCGGATCTCGCCAGTCTAGCGCAACGCCGCGTTCCAGTGTAGGGGCGCCGCCATCGTGACAACCGTAACGCCAGAAGCTCGCTCCATTCCGGAGGCGAAGAAGGTAGGCATGGTTTCGCTCGGCTGCCCCAAGGCGCTGGTCGATTCCGAGCGTATCCTGACGCGCCTGCGCGCCGATGGCTATGCGATGAGCCCTGACTATCAGGGCGCGGACGTTGTGGTCGTCAACACCTGCGGTTTCCTCGACAGCGCCAAGGAAGAAAGCCTTGAAGCGATTGGCGAGGCGATCGCCGAAAACGGCCGTGTGATCGTGACCGGCTGCATGGGGGAAGAGGCGGAGACGATCCGCGCCCGCTTCCCGCAAGTGCTCGCCGTCACTGGCGCTCAGCAATACGAACAGGTGGTGGAAGCGGTGCATGATGCCGCGCCGCCCGCGCAGGGCCCGTTCGTGGACCTGATCCCGCAGACGCTGGACGACATGGGCGGCGTGAAGCTGACCCCGCGCCATTACAGCTATCTGAAGATTTCAGAGGGCTGCAACCATTCCTGCGCGTTCTGCATCATCCCGCAATTGCGCGGAAAACTGGCCAGCCGCCGGATCGACGCAGTGCTGCGCGAGGCGGAAAAGCTGGTGGCCGCGGGCACGAAGGAACTGCTGGTCATCAGCCAGGATACCAGCGCCTATGGCGTCGATACCCGGCACGAGGAACGGATGTGGAAGGGCCACCCGGTGCGCGCCCACATGACCGATCTGGCGCGGGAACTGGGCCAGATTCGCACGGCAGAGGGCCATGCGCCGTGGGTGCGGCTGCACTACGTCTATCCATACCCCCACGTCGATGCGGTGATCCCGCTGATGGCAGAAGGGCTGCTGACGCCTTACCTCGACATCCCGTTCCAGCACGCCAGCCCCAATGTGCTGCGCGCGATGAAGCGTCCGGCGAACGAAGCCAAAGTGTTGGAGCGACTGAAGAACTGGCGCGCCGTCGCGCCGGAAATCGCCATCCGGTCCAGCTTCGTCGTCGGTTTCCCCGGCGAGACGGAAGACGATTTCCGCTATCTGCTGGACTGGCTCGAAGAAGCGCAGTTGGACCGCGTGGGTGCCTTCCGGTTCGAACCGGTAGAAGGCGCGGCGGCCAATACCCTGCCCGATCCGGTGCCCGAAGCGGTGAAGGAAGAGCGCTACGCCCGGATCATGGAAGTGACCGAGCGGATCAGCGCCGCCAAGCTGGCCGCCAAGGTCGGCCGCACGATCCCGGTCATCATCGATGAAGTGGGCGAGGCGGATGAGGATGGCGACATCGGCGCCACCGGCCGCAGTCAGGCCGATGCGCCGGAAATCGACGGCGCGGTCTATCTGCGCAATGTGCCGGAAACGCTGGCGCAGGGTGATATCGTGCAGGTGGCCGTCGAGGATTCGGATGCGCACGACCTGTTCGGGGTGATTGCGGACTGACATCTCCCTTGAAGGTGAGAGAGCAAGGTCAGCAATAATCAGCAATAATTTGTGACTCGCCTCTCGCCGAGGTGCTGTTAAGCTTCGCGCTTCACGGACTGAACCGCCACCGGGGGAGGACTTCCGATGACGCATCTCGACCGCCGCCGTTTCACCGCCGGGCTTGCCGCCCTTCCCATCCTTTCCGGCCCCGCGACCGCCCTGATGACAGGCTGCGCTAGGGCCGCGGAAGGCGCCGCGTTCAACACCGCGCCGATCCGTGGCGTGGAACTGCCGGTTATCGGCATCGGTACCGCGCGACACTACGCCGAGCCCGAGGGAGAGGAACAGCTTGCCCCTCTGCGCGCCACGCTGGCAAAGTTCGTGGAACTGGGTGGAAAGGTGATCGACACCGCCCCGTCTTATGGCAAGGCGGAGGAAGTGCTGGGCGGGCTGATCGCCGATCTGGGCGTTCGGGACAGGCTCTATCTGGCCACCAAAGTGGGCGTGAACGCGCCGGAGGAAGGCAAAGCGCAGATCGAAGCCGCCTTCACCAAGCTGCGCACCGATCGGATCGACCTGATCGCTGTCCACAACCTGCGGGACGTGAACAACCAGCTTGCTCTGCTGCGCGAATTGCAGGCGACCGGACGCGTGGGTGCGATAGGCATCACTACCTCTTTCGCGCCTCAATATGAAGAATTCGAAGCCGTTATGCAGCGCGAGGCGCTGGATTCGATTCAGGTCGATTACGCGCTCGACAATCGCGGTGCGGCCGACCGTATCCTGCCGCTGGCTCAGGAAAAGGGCATCACGGTGATGATCAACCTGCCCTTCGGACGTGGCCGCCTGTTCGAAGCGACACGTGGCAAGCCGCTGCCCGACTGGGCAGAGGAAATCGGTGCGACAAGCTGGGCGCAGGTGTTTCTGAAATACATCATATCCCACCCCAGCCGCCCGATCGCGATCCCCGGCACCCAGACCCCCGTTTATGCCGAGGACAATCTGGGCGCGGCGCGCGGAACGCTGCCCGATGCGGCCCTGAGGACGCGGATGGAACAGTTCATCGATGCACTGTGAGGGGTAGTTCGCCTCTTCCTTCGTGGGGACTGGAGTGAGGCCCGCCTTCTCCCGCCTGATCAACGCCGAACCGCGCGAGATACCGGCGGTCGTCAGCGGGTTCCTGCTCTTCTTCTTCCTGTTCGCCAGCTATTTCATGCTGCGTCCGGTGCGCGAAACGTTCGCCATCGCCGGGGGAGTGGACAACCTGGCGTGGCTGTGGACCGGCACATTCGTGGCCGCGCTGATCGTGGTGCCGCTGTATGGCTGGATCGCATCCCGGATGCCGCGCGTGCGGCTGCTGCCGATCCTCTATTCGCTGTCGGCGGCGGTCATGGCCGGGTTCGCGCTGAGCCTGAAGCTGGACCCCGACAACGTGTGGATCGCACGCGGCTTTTACATCTGGCTGTCGGTCATGAACCTGTTCGTGATTTCCATCGCGTGGAGCCTGATGGCCGATCTGTTCGAGCGGGAGCGGGGCCACCGCCTGTTCGGGCAGATTGCCGCCGGGGCCAGTCTGGGCGGCCTTGTGGGGCCTGTCCTGTCGGGTCTGCTGGTGGCGCGAGTGGGAGAACCGGGGCTGCTGCTGATCTCCACCGGCCTGCTGCTGCTGACGCTGGTTTTCGTGAGGAACCTGATTGGCTGGCGCGATCGGCTGGGCCCACGTGCTGACGGCCCTGCGCCGGAACGGATCGCCGGATCGATGTGGGCGGGAATCACCCTGATCCTGCGATCGCCCTATCTGATCGCGATCTCATGCTTCGTGCTGCTGCTCACCACGGCCACGACTTTCCTCTATTTCGAACAGGCGCGCATCGTCGAGGCGACTTTCCCTGACCGAACGAGCCAGACGCAGGTTTTCGCCGCGATCGATACCGTGGTGCAATCGCTGACCATTCTGGTGCAGGTGTTTTTCACGGGAAGACTGGCGAAACGGCTGGGCGTTACCGTGCTGCTGGTGGCGGTGCCGGTTACGATGATGTTCGGCTTCGGCTTGCTGGCGCTGGTCGCTACGTTCCCAATACTGGTTTTCGTGATGATCGTGCGGCGCGTGGGCGAATATGCACTGGTGCGTCCGGGCCGAGAGATGCTGTTCACATCGGTAGACGCGGAAACGAAATACAAGGCGAAGAACACCATAGACACGCTGGTCTATCGCGCCGGCGATCTGGTTTCCGGCTGGGTTTATACCGGCATCATATGGGTGGCATCGACAGGGGCCGTGGCTGTGGCTGGAATGGTCGCGGCCGGCATCTGGGCGGTGCTGGGCTATTTTATCGGACGCCGGCACGACCGCAGCTAAACGCGCCCGGAATAAGCCCCTCCGCATAGCTAATATCCAATCCTGAGGATCAGCGACCCGCTGAGGGGCGCTGCTGGCTGTCGCACCAAAATATGTCTTATTACTTGCTAATGAGATTGACTCTCATTAGTGGCGCAAAAAATACCAGTCCGAGGGCCCGATGAAATTTCCCAAATCGCTTCTGCTCGCCTGCACCATGCTGTCCGCTTCCCCGGCTCTGGCCGAAGAGGCGGAAGATCAGAATGAGAATCGCGATCCGATTCTGGTAACTGCAGAAGTGGCCCATACCCAACCTACGGCATCTGCCACGGGCCTCTCACTCTCGCTGCGGGAAACGCCGCAATCGATCACGATCGTCGATCAGGATCGGATCAGGGATTTCCAGCTCACCAATGTGAACGACCTGCTGGATCAGGTTGTCGGCATCAATGTCGAGCGGGTCGAAACGGACCGGACCTATTTCAATTCGCGCGGGTTCGACATCACCAATTTCCAGGTGGATGGCATCGGCCTGCCACTGTTGTGGGGCATCCAGTTCGGCGACCTCGACACCGCCCTGTTCGAACAGGTGGAGGCAGTGCGCGGCGCGAACGCGATAATGACCGGCGTCGGCAACCCTTCGGCGACGATCAACTATGTCCGCAAGCGGCCGCTGGATACCCTGCGAGCCACCGCCACGGTGCAGGCGGGTTCGTGGAACAAGTGGCGCGGGGAAGCGGACGTTTCCGTCCCGCTTTCCGACACAGTCGCCGCGCGACTGATCTATGCCCATGAAGAGCGAGATTCATGGCTGGATTACAACCACGTCAACCGCGACGTCATGGGCGGAATCGTCAGCTGGAAAGTGACGCCGGAGCTGACGGCCACTGCCGGATATACCCGGCAGGAAAACAACGCGGACGGCGTGCTGTGGGGCGCCCTGCCGCTAACCTATTCAGACGGCACGCGGATCGACTATCCCGTTTCGGCATCGACTTCCGCCGACTGGACGTTCTGGGATGTGACCGACCAGACGGCCTTTGCGGAAATCGCCTATGTCTTCCCCGGCGGCTGGCAGGCCAAAGCCGTGGGCACCTACACCCGTTTCGAAGAGAACGCGACGCTGCTCTACGCCTATGGCTACCCCGATCGGGAGACCGGTCTGGGCGTCGGCGGAATGACGGGCATCTATCCTTCAGTGTACGATCGCTATCTCGCCGATTTCTATGCTTCCGGCCCGGTCACGCTGTTCGGCCGCGAGCATGAGCTGGCTTTCGGCGTTTCGACCGGCCGTTCCGACGCGAAGGAATGGGAAAACTTCTACCTGGGCGACATCGCCTATCCCGACGTGAGCCAATGGGGGCAGGTTCAGGTGGAACAGCCTGACTATCCAGGCGCCTATCTCGCCGCCGACTACACCGACAACCTGACCCGTGCCTATGGCGCCGCCCATCTCAATCTGGCGGACAACCTGAAAGTGGTAGCTGGCGCCTCCGCGATCTGGCTCAGCACCACAGGCGAATCCTACGGCAGTGACCAGTCGCGCAACGAAAGCGGCGTCAGCCCTTATGTCGGGGCAGTGTTCGATCTGACCGGCAACATCTCGCTCTATGCAAGCTATACCGGCATCTACAATCCGCAGTCGGAAGTCGACGTGAACCATGTGAAGCTGGACCCGGCCAAGGGCACCAGCATCGAAGGTGGGATCAAGAGCGAGTGGTTCGACAAGCGCCTCTACGCGGCGTTCTCGCTTTTCCGGGCGAAGCAGGACGGACTGGCTACCTATGCCGGCACGTTCGACAACGGCGACAGCTATTACAACGGCGTCGATACGAAGTCGCAGGGCTTCGAGATCGAGCTGGCTGGCCGCGTGACCGACAACTGGACGCTTAGTGGCGGCTATACCGGAATCGATGTCGAAGATCAGGACGGCGCCGACGCGCGCACATGGCTGCCGACCAAGAGCCTGAAGCTGGCCTCCACTTATACCCTGCCCCGATTGAACGATCTGCGCCTGGGCGCCCAACTGCGCTGGCAGAACGCGGTCAGCTATCCCGATGCCAATGTGCAAGGCTACGGCATCGTCACGGGCGACGTTATCTTGGAACAGGGCAGCTATGCCATCGTCGACCTGATGGCGAGCATGCGCCTGACGGACAACCTGCGCGCGTCGGTCAATGTCCGCAACGTGACCGACAAGAAGTATCTGGCCAGCCTAATGTGGGGACAGGCTTTCTATGCCGCCCCGCGCAACGTCTCCGCTTCGATCAGCTTCACCTATTGAACTGACCGTGCGCGAAGACATTCTGATTCTGGCCGGTGCGGCCGGTGCGGTGGCGGCGGTCGGGTTGCTGCGCCTTGCATGGGGGAAACCGGAACGCTCGCACGCGCTCAACTCCGCCGGCTGGGGTCTTTTATTGGCTGGTGTCGTATCTGGCGGAGTGGCGGCGGGAGCATGGGGCGTTGCGATCGTGTCGCTGGCCGCAATGATCGCGGCATTTGTCGCTCTGGCCGTAGCGGGAATCAAATCGCCGCAGGGCCGGACCAAGGCATCCACCCGTCGCGTGGGCCTGATGCCCGACAAGGGTGAGCCGCGCATGATCGGCCGCCGTGCCACCACGTTCCTGCTGACGATCGTCGCCGGGTTCGCGGTGTCGCTCGGCCTGGGCATGGCTGTACGGGCACTGGGCGGTGCGCTGGGCTGGGCCGCCCCTGATGCGAATGTGGCGGCATTCTTCACCGTGCCGCTGGCATGGTCGGCCCTGGTATTCGCGTTGCTGATGCAGGACAGGCGGCGCACTCAGATCCTGACGCTGCTGGTGTGCGGCCTGCCGGTGCTGCCGGTGCTCGCCAGCGGAGCGATGGCATGACCGCCGCGCCCCGGCCGTCCACGGTGCAGCGCGCCCTTTCGGCTCATGCCGCAATCGGGCTGCTGGCCGGTGCACTTCTCTACATCGTATGTCTGAGTGGGTCGCTGCTGGTATTTTACGAGGAATGGCAGCGGGTGGAAAATCCCGACCCGCCGCAAATGACCGAGATCGATCCCGACGCGGTGCAACGGGGAATGGAGGCCATGCTGGCCCGCGAGGCAGGAAAACCGGCGACCACGCATTTCTTCGTCGATCTGCCGCTGGAAGAATTGCCTACGACGCGGGTGGTTACGGATACGGCATCGTTTCACATCGATGCCGAAGGGCGCCTTGCGGGCGAGGAAGACATCACTTGGTCAGACTTCCTCTATGCCCTGCACTACACGCTGAACATCCCGGTGGCGGAGGGGCTAATCGGGATCACCATCGTCGGCATTCTGGGCATGTTGATGCTGGCGCTGTCGATTTCGGGGGTCATTGCCCACCCACGGATCTTTCGTGACGCCTTTCGCCTGCGCGTGCGACACAGCGGCGGCGTGGCGCTGGCCGACTGGCACAATCGGCTGAGCGTCTGGACCCTGCCCTTCGGGCTGGCCATCGCGCTGACGGGCGCCGTGATCGGCCTGAGTTCCATCACCGCCTATGCGGTGGCGGAACGATATTATGGGGGAGATCTGGAGGCGCTCTATTCCACCATTTTCGCGGAGGAGGGAGAGCCTGACCCGGCCCCCGCCCCGCTGCCTGATATCGCGCGGGCGCTACGCCATGTGCGCGACAGCTTTCCGCAGGTCCGGCCGACCTATGTGATCGTTCATGAACCGGGCACGGCGGGGCAACAGGTGCAGATACTGGCAGAGCACCCACGACGCCTGATTTTCGGCGAATACTATCTGTTCAACGCAAAGGGCGATTTCATCGGGACCGGCGGAATGGCCGATGGCGAGATCGGCCGGCAGGCTGCGGCATCGAACTATAACCTGCATTTCGGCAATTATGGCGGGCTGCCGGTCAAGCTGATCTATTTTGTGCTCGGCATGGCGCTGACCGCCATATGCGCGACGGGCACTTTCATCTGGTTGGGCAAGCGCCGTCGTCGCGGGATCGATGAGCCGCGCCTGCGCGCCGCGTGGCACGGCGTTGTATGGGGTGCCCCGGTGGCGCTGCTGCTGACCCTTGGCACGCGTGGGGTGATCGGCGGGGGTGCGCCGTTTGCGGCGATCTTCTGGATTGCGCTGGCGATAGCTGTGGTCGGCGCGATCGCGCTGGCGACTATTTCCGGCGGCCGCGTGAAAGCCGCCCCAGATCCCGCCTGACTCGCCGGACGCCCATCCACACTCCCAACAGGCACACCAGAGATACGCCTACCAGCAGCACGATCATCACGCCGTCCCACAGCGGGCGTTGACGCAGGAATGAAAAGTCCAGCCGGTGAAGCGCGAGGTGCCACCAGCGGAAGCTGCGACGGGCCGGGTCCGCATAACCGACGAGTTCACCCGTGCGCGGATCGAGATAAAGGCGCGTCTTCGCTTCGTCACTGTAGATCACCCGCCACGCGGGCAGCACGGCCGGGGACCCAGTGTGGTGCGTGTAGTGATAGCTGTCGCCTTGCGCGATCAGGCTCTGCGATGCGGATACACCGGGCTTGGCCATTCGAGCCAGAGCGGCGAGGTCCCCATTAGCGAGGGGAGCAGGCGCAAGACCGGGCAGTGACGCCCGTTCAGGACTGCCATCGGCGCTGACGAGGATCGCATAGGGCCGACTGCCTTGAACGATCAGTTCTGCCGAAACCACGCCCGGCCGGGGATTGGCGGCCAGCGCGCGATAGAGCGCGCCCACATCCGTGGCTTCGGGCGAGCGGCCAGCCATGCCCTGCATCTCTTCCCCAGGGCCGCCGCTTTCCAGCCAACCCCACGGGTTCATCGATGCAAGGCCGCTGAAAACCCATGTCAGAGTGACAATCCCGAATATCAGTCCCAGCCAGTGATGCCACAACGCGATGCCACGAAACGGCGAGTGGCGGCCCCGGCGGCGGAAGGTGATCAGGCCGATGTAGATTCCCGTCACGGTAAGGAACGTGCCGAGCAGCGAGGACCAGATCACTATCTGGCTCCACAGCGGACCGTTCTCTCGCAAGGGGCGAAAATAGAGCCAGTGCGGCACAGCGCCCAGCCAGCTCCAGAACCGCTCGCTGGCATGGGTATCCTGCACGACCTGACCAGTCAGGCCCGAGACGTAAAGCTGCGTGCCGCGATCGTCGGTGAAACTGGCTTTCCACAGCGGGGCATAACGGCGCACGGCCACAGTCCACTGATCACCTTCGACCGGCTCCACTGTGACAGGCGCTTCGCTGCCGAGGGTGTTGCGATAATGCGTCCCTGCAATCCGGGCCGCGAGAGCTTCATCGACGACAGGTGTTTCCCCACCGGACAGGGGGGCCAGCTTCGGCCCTTCCGGCGTCATCCAGCGGAGCACCGGCGCGCCATCGAGCATTTCTACCGATACGCTATCGATCGGCCCATCGGGCGGCGTGGCCTGTCCGCAACAGGCCGAAAGATCCAGTGCATCGAGCCCGGCAAGACGCTCCGCGCGGCTGGTCTGCGGATAGGAGACGTACATCATGACGATGCCCGACAGTGTCCACAGCGCCATGATCAGCGCGAGGGCTACGCCCAGCCAGCGATGAGTGAGGAACATGAACCGGCGCGTGCCGCGCAGGGTGCGGGTCAGCCGTGATGGCCCCGAAACGACAGAACGTGCAGACACCTCATCCCCCGAACTTCAACGGCCCGATAGACGGGGGCGTATCAGCGCCGGGGCCGGGGGAGAAGGGGGTTACAGGTATCGGACCGGCTGCAAACCGGACCGGGAATAGCAAGCGCCCCTCCCCGTTACCGGGCAGGGGCGCCTGAAATCATGCAGCAGCCAGCAGCTTTTCGCCAGCGATGCGCTGCATCGCCTTCTGCAGCTTCTCGAACGCGCGCACCTCGATCTGGCGGATACGTTCGCGGCTGACATCATAGACCTGGCTCAATTCCTCCAGCGTCTGCGGATTGTCCGTCAGCCGCCGTTCGGTGAGGATGTGCCGTTCGCGATCGTTGAGGCTTTCCATCGCCTCTTCCAGCATCTCGTGACGGACCACCGCCTCTTCAGCATCGGCGACGGTTTCGTCCTGCAACGGGCGATCGTCGGTCAGCCAATCCTGCCACTGGCCTGCGCCTTCCTCGTCACCGCGCAGGCTGACGTTCAGCGACGCGTCGCCGCCCATCATCATCCGGCGGTTCATGTTGATGACTTCCTGTTCCGGCACGCCCAGATCGGTGGCGATCTTGGCCACGTCATCAGGGTGCAGGTCGGTGTCTTCGTAGGCTTCCAGGTTCTTTTTCATCCGCCGCAGGTTGAAGAACAGCTTCTTCTGCGCCGCGGTGGTGCCCATCTTCACGAGGCTCCACGTGCGGAGGATATATTCCTGGATCGACGCCTTGATCCACCACATCGCATAAGTCGCGAGGCGGAAGCCGCGTTCGGGCTCGAACTTCTTCACGCCCTGCATCAGGCCAACGTTACCTTCGGAGATGAGGTCGCTGACGGGCAGACCATAGCCACGATAGCCCATGGCGATCTTGGCCACGAGCCGCAGGTGGCTGGTGACGAGCTGGGCCGCCGCATCGGGGTCCTCATGCTCTGAATAGCGCTTGGCGAGCATGTATTCCTGCTCTGCCGTCAGCACCGGGAATTTCTTGATTTCGGCCAGATAGCGATTGAGGCTCTGCTCCCCGCCGAGCGCCGGGACGCTCATCGACCGTGTGGTGTTCTTGTTGCTCACTTTATCCCTAGACCTTTCTTGTCGGCCGGCAATTTCAGGACCCCTGATGGGCATCCGCAGGGTGCGGCCACACTCCCCTGTTGCACGCGATTCGGTGTGTTATACACCGACAAGACACCGCGTGGGGTGCATTTCATCGATCTGAATGACCTGTTTCGTCGATCAGTTCCCTAATATCGGGCGATAAATCGCTCTCGAAGCGCAACCGCTCCGAAATAACCGGGTGGATGAACCCGAGAACGGCCGCATGAAGCGCCTGCCGCTGAAAGCCCAGGCGCTGGAGGATCGGCCGAAGGTGCGAATTGGCGCGTCCATAAACAGGATCACCCAATAGCGCATGACCGATTGACGCAAGGTGAACCCGAACCTGGTGGGTTCGCCCGGTTTCCAGCCGGCATTCAACAAGGGCGCAGCGGTCCATCAATTCCACTGTCTTATAATGCGTGACGGCGTGTTTTCCGCGCGAGGAATCATTGGGCAGCACAGCCATTTTCTTTCGGTTCGCGTCTGACCGTCCAACGCGCGCGTTGACCGTCCCCTTCGACGGGTTCGGATGGCCGTTCACCACCGCGAGGTAGACACGCTCTATCGAATGGTCCGCGAATTGCCGCGCCAGCCCCTCGTGCGCGGCATCCGATTTGGCGACCACAAGAAGGCCTGAGGTATCCTTATCGATGCGGTGGACGATGCCAGGACGGGCAACACCGCCGATGCCCGAAAGCTGCCCACGGCAATGATGCAGCAACGCATTCACCAGCGTGCCATCGGCATTGCCGGCCGCTGGATGGACGACCATGCCCGCCGGTTTGTCCACCACTATCAGGTGTTCATCCTCGAACACAATCGTCAGCGGAATGTCCTGCGGGGCTGCCTGCGCCTCTGCCGGAGGGGGCACCTCGATAGCAAACGCGGCTGCGGACGCGACCTTGCCCGACGGCTGCGTGACCGGCTTGCCGGCGAGGGAAACCCTGCCCTCCCCGATCAGCGCCTTGACCCGTTCACGCGAAAGGCCGCTGGCATCGGCAAGCGCCTTGTCGAGCCGCTGGCCCGCCTCGATCATGCCCGTGATGACATTGTCCGCCCCCATGATAGGGGAAATGGGAAATGAAACTCGTTGTCACAAGGGCGGCATTGGCCACGATGCTCTCAGAAGCCCGCATTAGCGCGCCGGAGGAATGCTGCGGCATCCTGCTGGGCCGCGATGACCGCATCGAAGTCGCGGCCCCTGCCCGCAACGTGCACCTTACCCCGAAAACTCACTTCGAGATCGAGCCGCAGGCGCTGGTGAATGCCCATCGCGCCGCGCGGGCGGGCGGGCCGGCAGTGATCGGGTATTATCACTCCCACCCCGGCGGTGCTGCGGCCCCTTCCGCCACCGATCGCGCGGAGGCGGCGCACGATGGCGCCGTATGGGCGATCATGGGCGAAGGCGGCGTAACGTTCTGGCGCGACGATGAGCGAGGGTTCGTGCCGCTTTCTTCTGAAGTTGAGGAAGGCTAAGGCCGGTCGAATGGCTTCCTCCACCGATCTTGCCGCCCTTCTCTGTTCACGCCTGTGCCACGACATGCTCAGCCCTGTCGGGGCGCTGAGCAACGGACTGGAACTGCTGGCGGAGGAGAAAGACCCGGAGATGCGCAAGCGCTGCTTCGAACTGCTGGAGCAAAGCGCGCAAATCAGCACCAGCAAGCTTAAGTTCTTCCGTCTGGCCTATGGCGCGGCCGGTGGCTTTGGCGATCAGGTTCCCGCTGACGAACCGCGCGAGCTGGTGGCCGGGCTGGCCGCCGGCAACGGGCGGATCGAGCTGGAATGGGCGGTGGCGGAACCTACGCTGCCGAAACCGGCGGTGAAGGTCCTACTGAACCTGGCGGCGATCGCGATCGATGCGCTGGTTCGCGGGGGCACGCTGATGATCGGTGCCGAACACCGCGGCGGAGCGACGGAAATCGCCGTGCGCGCCGCTGGCCAGCGCGTGGCATTTGACGCCAGCATCGGCAAGGCGTTGGACGGATCGCTGGACCCGGCGGAGCTTTCAGGGCGGACCGCCCCCGCGCACATGATCCGCCTGCTGGCGCATGAGCTGGGCGGCGGATTGCAGTATGCGTTGAACGGCGAGGCGCTGGTTATGGGCGCCGTCTTGCCAGATAACCGGCGTTGATGGACCGCGAACTGGTTCATCGCCAGCTACCGTCTCCCAATTGGGACGAACGCGCGCTGCCGGTGACCATAGTGGTGCTCCACTATACGGAAATGGAGCATGACGACGCCCTGCGGCGCCTGACCGACCCCGACGCCAAAGTCAGCGCGCACTATTTCATTTCCGAGCAGGGCGAAGTCGTGCAGCTCGTCGACGAAGCCAAACGTGCCTGGCACGCGGGCCGCAGCTATTGGCGCGGGCTGCGCGACGTGAATTCAGCCAGCGTGGGGATCGAACTGGACCATCCCGGCCACGGGCTTGGCTATCGCGAATTTGCCGAAGCGCAGATCGAATCGCTGCTGCCGCTACTGCAAGCGATCGTGCGCCGCCATGACATCCCCCGCGCAAACGTGGTCGCCCATTCGGATGTCGCGCCCGCCCGCAAGATCGATCCTGGCGAGCTGTTTCCGTGGGAGAAACTGGCGCGATGCCGCCTGTGCCTGCCGCGCCCCGCAAAGCTGGAACTGGGCGATCCGTTCGATAACGATGGCGCGTTCTACCTCGCGCTGGAACGCTTCGGTTATGACATCACAGATGGCCGCAAGGCGGTGGAAGCTTTCCAGCGGCGCTGGCGGCCGGAATGCATCGATGGAGAGATAGACGGCGAAGTTCGGGCGATTCTGTTCCAGTTGCTATTGGATCGCGACGCCGGCCGGACTAGATAGGGCCCGCCAGGGGGCCGGGCAGCCGCGTCAGGATCTATTCCTGCCGAGGAAAGTCCGGGCTCCGCGAATCAAGGGTGGCGGGTAACGCCCGCCGGGCGCGCGGTTTTGGCCGTGCGTTCAGGGAAAGTGCCACAGAGAGCAAACCGCCGATGGCCTGCCCCCGCATGGGTAACAGGCACAGGCAAGGGTGAAAGGGTGCGGTAAAAGCGCACCGGGGTTCCGGCAACGGCGCCCGCATGGCAAACCCCACCCGGAGCAAGGCCGAATAGGGGTCTCGCGCCGAAAGGCAGGAGAGTTTCGCTCCGAGCGACCCGGGTTGGCTGCTGGAGCGGCCGGGCAACCGGTCGCCAAGATGAATGGCTGCCACCGTGCGGCGCGTCCTTAGGGATACGGCCGCCGGGACAGAACCCGGCTTACAGGCCCCCTGGCAATTTTACCTGAAGGTATGGTACCCGGCGTTCAAGCCGCGAGAGCTTTGGTGACGATGCCCTCAGCGCCGCTTTCCACCGCCTCTATATAGCGGCGCGAAGTGCCTTCCAGCGCAAGTGCGGTAAGGCGGCCGGACATGTAGGCGCCGGTATCGATGCCGATGCGATTGCCACGATCCTGCGGCGTTTCGACAATCGTGTGGCCGTGCACCACCACCGCGCCATAGGCCCCTTCGTGCGAGAGGAATGGCTCACGAATCCAGCGCAGGTCGCTGCGCCGCTGTTCTTCCAAGGCGACGCGTGGATCGATCCCCGCGTGAACGAACACATAATCGCCTAGGCGGATCATATCCTCGAACCCGTTGAGAAAATCGATGTGATCGGCAGGCACTGCCTCACGCGCCAGATCCTGCGCTTCTTCCATCGAAGCTTCGAGGAAACGCTTCCTGTCGATCCCATAGCTGAGCAGGGTTTCGCGGCCGCCGTGACGGATGAAGTGGCGGAAGGTTTCGATATCGGCGAGGCCGCGAAGGAACATTTCCTCGTGATTGCCGGCCAGTATCCGCACCGCGCGGCGGCCCTGCAATTCGCGCGCGAAATCGATCACTCCCCTGCTGCTGTCCCCGCGATCGACAAGATCGCCGAGCAGGATGATCTGAGTGTCGGCGGTATTTTGCGCCGCATCATCCGCCTCGATCGCTTCTACCAGTGCGCGGAACAAATCCAGCCGACCGTGGATGTCGCCCACGGCATAGACGCGCTGCCCCTCGGGCAGCAACGGCAATTGCGGGGCTTCACCGCGAGCAAAAATCTGTTTCAGCGCCTGGAACATGTATTCCCGTCAATCCTGTAGCCAGAACGCGCGTGGGCGCAATATGGCGCAGAGCGTTGCCTGAAAAACCCTGTCCGCTCCCTTAATGTGGCCAGAAAAGCACACATTTCCAGCCAAAGCGTGGTCTGAGCCGCAATTTCCTTGTGCAATGCAGCATGAAGTTGCAGATTTATTGCGCCTGATGCGGCAAACGCTCCATTGACAAATAGAGAGCGGACTGTGCGGGCCCAGGAGGGACGAGGCAAAGTTTCACCCCAACGATAAGGGAATTGCTCATGCTTACGTCCGCCCGCAGCCTTCTGGCTGCCACCGTTCTTGCTGGTTCCGTGTTTGCCGCCGCCCCGGCGCTGGCCCAGGAAGCCGGCGAGTTCACCATTTCCGGAAACGCCACCCTTGTCACCGATTACCGCTTCCGCGGCATCTCTCTGTCCGACGGCGACTTCGCCGTGCAGGGCGGTGTGGATGTCAGCCACTCCAGCGGTTTCTATGTCGGCACTTGGGCGTCCAGCCTTGAAGACAGCGCCGTTTACGGCAACGCCGAACTCGATATCTATGCTGGCTGGACCGGCGAAGTCGGTTCGGGCGTCTCGCTCGATGTCGGCATGCTGTACTACGCCTATCCGAACGGCAAGGTTGGCGATGCCAACATCTGGGAACCCTACGCGTCGGTTTCCGCCGATGTGGGCCCGGCCAGCGTGACCGTTGGCGCCGCCTATGCCTGGGAACAGGATTCGCTGGGCGGTGACGACAACCTCTACGTCTACACCGATCTGGGCGTCGGCATCCCCGACACGCCGCTGTCGCTTTCGGGTCACCTCGGTTACACCGATGGCGCTCTGTCGCCGAAGATCCTGACCGGCAGCGGCACTGGCGGCGGCTTCGACTGGTCGCTGGGCGCGAGCTTCGCGGTCACCGAAAACCTGTCGCTGGGCCTCAGCTACGTCGGCGTTCAGGGCGACAGCTTCGACAGCCTCTCGAACGACACTCTCGTCGCGTCGATCGGCGTTTCTTTCTAAGAACTCGATCGTATCAACAGTGAAGGCCCGCGCTGGTGACAGTGCGGGCCTTTGCTGTTTTGCCTGCCGTGATCAGGGTCAGGATCCTAATCAGCGCAGGTAGAAATCGATGGTCGTGACCACCCGAACTTTCTTGAACGGGGTGTCCGCAACGCCCCAACCGCCACCATCTCCATCGCGGGCGCTGATTTCGAAATAACCTTGCGTCGCCTGCTTGATGCCGCCCACGCCGGTGCCACTGTCCTTGGCGAACTGTTCCGCCGCCTTGCGTGCATCTTTCGTCGCTTCCGCCACCATTTCCGGCTTGATATCGTTCAGCTTGGTGAAGGTGTAGGCCATGCCTGACCCCTCCTCCAGCAACACGCCCCGGCGGACCAGATCGAACTGACGCCGAACGGCGCGCTCGGCCCGCTCGATATCGGTGGTACGCAACGTCACCCTCTGGCGCACGGTGAAGGTCGCAATGCCGTCATTGGTGAACGACGAAACGTTCACGCCTGTGGGCTGAAGCGCATCGTCCGGGAAGCCGAGTTCCTTGAAAAAAGCCTGAATCGCCGCCGTATCCGCATCCACGCTGGCCTGCGCCGTGGCGAGATTCCCCGCACTGGCGGAATAGGAGATCGTCCACGTGGCGAGATCCGCCGTCACGTCCCGTTCTGCCAGACCGCGAACGGTGACGGAACGATCCGCCTCGCGCGCACGCGTCAGCCCGTCACCCAGCAGATAACCGCCGATAATAAGACCCACCGCAAGAATCGCAGAAGTCGCCAGCGCAGTCTGTCCTATCGGGCGACGCCAGAAAGGGGTGGCGGTGGGCAGTTCTGGTTCGCTATTATCACTCATCAACGGTCTCCCTGAAGACAAACTCCCGCAGAGCGCGGAGATGCCTCTTCAGCGATGAACCGTGCTTTAATATCGATGAATGGAGTTATCGCATGGTGAAGTTCCTCCACAGCATGATCCGCACCTCAGACCCGGAGGGCACGGTCAGCTTCTTCAAGCTGCTGGGGCTGGAAGAAGTGCGCCGGATGGAAAACGAAAAGGGGCGTTTCACCCTGATTTTCCTGGCGGCGCCGGGAGAGGAAGGCGTGGCCGAGGTTGAGCTTACCTACAACTGGCCACCAGAGGACGGCAGCGCCGGAGAAGAATATTCCGGCGGACGCAATTTTGGCCACCTCGCCTATCGCGTGGATGACATCTACGAGACGTGTCAGCGGCTGATGGACGCGGGCGTGATCATCAACCGTCCCCCGCGTGATGGGCACATGGCCTTCGTGAAAACGCCCGATGGCATCTCCATCGAGTTATTGCAGGACGGACACCTCGAACCGCGCGAACCGTGGGCAAGCATGGAAAACACCGGCAGCTGGTGAGCGTGAAACAAGCCTTTCGCTTGCCAAGAGCCTCCACAACCGTCACCTGACGCCGCCATGGCGCATGCCCTTCCCCAGGTGGTCATCATTGGCCGGCCCAACGTGGGCAAATCGACGCTGTTCAACCGGCTGGTCGGCAAACGGCTGGCGCTGGTCGACGATCAGCCGGGCGTGACTCGCGACCGCCGTTTTGGCGAGGCGGGTCTGCTGGGTCTGGAGTTCCAGGCGGTTGATACCGCCGGCTGGGAAGACGAGGATCCGGACAGCCTGCCCGGCCGGATGCGCGCGCAGACCGAGGTTTCGCTGCAAGGGGCGGATGCAGCGTTGTTCGTTATCGACGCCCGCGCCGGTATCACCCCGCTGGACGAGGAAATCGGCCGCTGGCTGCGCGAACAGAACGTGCCGGTAGTGCTTGCAGCCAACAAGTGTGAAGGCAGTGCCGGACAGGCGGGCATTCTGGAAAGCTACGCCCTTGGCCTTGGTGAGCCCGTGCCGATCTCCGCCGAACATGGCGAAGGCATGAGCGACCTCTATCAGGCCCTGCTGCCGATGATCGACGGCAAGCAGCCCGTCGAGGACGAGACGGATAGCGAGGACGAGGATGATCCGACTCGCCCATTGCAATTCGCCATTGTGGGGCGGCCGAATGCGGGCAAATCCACGCTGATCAACCGCATGCTGGGCGAGGATCGCCTGCTGACCGGGCCAGAAGCCGGCATCACGCGCGATTCCATCGCGGTGGACTGGCAGTGGACGGACCCCGCCTCTGGCGAAACGCGCGCGGTCAAGCTGATCGATACCGCCGGCATGCGCAAGAAAGCCAAGGTGGATGACAAGCTGGAAAGGCTGGCCGTCGCCGACGCCCGCCGCGCGGTCGATTTTGCCGAAGTCGTCGTGCTGCTGCTGGACGCCACTCGCGGGCTGGAGGTGCAGGACCTGAAGATCGCCAACCTCGTGCTGGAGGAAGGGCGCGCCCTCATGGTGGCGATCAACAAGTGGGACGTGGCGCAAGAGCCCAGCGCGCTGTTCAACGGAATTCGTGCCGCTCTGGAAGAAGGTCTGGCGCAGCTCAAAGGTGTGCCGCTGGTTGCCGTATCGGCGATGACCGGCAAAGGGGTGGACCAGATGCTGGCCGCCGCTTTCGATCTGCGTGAACAGTGGAGCCGGCGCGTACCCACCGCCGCACTCAACCGCTGGTTCGATCACGCGCTGGAAGCCAATCCCCCGCCCGCGCCCGGCGGCAGGCGGATCAAACTGCGCTATGTCACTCAGATCAAGACGCGCCCCCCCAGCTTCGTGGTGTTCGGCACCCGGCTGGAGGACTTGCCGACGAGTTATGAGCGCTATCTGATCAACGGCATCCGCAAGGAACTGGGCTTTGGCGCGGTGCCTGTGCGGCTGACACTGCGCAGCCCGAAGAACCCCTTCGCCAAGGACTGATTCCCTCCCGCCGCTGCGCGGGACATTTCGCGACAAGTTTCGCGTTTGCCGTCGCCGGGTGCCGTTGTAGTCTGACGGCAAAACAACCTGGGGAGGTGAGCCATGAAAATATCCGCCAGCCGCGCAGTGCGGCTTTGCCTTGGCGCAGCGCTGGGCATTGCGCTGGCCGTGCCGCAAACCGCCGTCGCCCAGCCCGCGCCTGCAACCAATGGCCCGCCACGCGGCCCGATGACGATCGAGCCCGATCCTCGCGTACAGCAGAAAACCTATGCCTTCGCCCCAACTGGCGAGGAAATGAAATATACGCTCTACGTCTCGTCAAAGGTGAAGCCTGACACCCCTGCCCCGCTGATCGTGGCACTGCATGGGCTGGGCGGCGATTCCAACTTCATCGTCCGCGGCAAGCTGATCGATCTGGCTGAAGAGAACGGATACATCGTTGTCGGGCCGATGGGATATAACGTGGGCGGCTGGTACGGATCACCGCTGATCGTGTTCGGCAACCAGCAGCCTGCTCATCCAAATCTGACCGAATTGAGCGAGTTGGACGTGATGACCGTGCTGCAGATCGCCCGGTCACAGTTCAACGTCGATCCCAATCGCATATACCTGATGGGCCATTCGATGGGCGGCGCGGGTACGATTTTCCTGGGCCAGAAACACGCCGACTATTGGGCCGCGCTGGCCGCAATCGCCCCGGCGGCATTCATGATGCAAATGCGGCAGAAAGATATTCTGGCCCCCATCAAGGATGCCAAACTGCCGATAATGATCACCCAGGGAGATGAAGACCCGGCGGTTCCCGTGGTCAATACCCGCACCTGGGCCACGGCGATGGATGAAATGGGCATGACCCACGAATACATCGAGATGCCCGGCCGCGATCACGGCAACATCATCTGGGACGGGATGGACGATATCTTCCGCTTCTTCAGCGAACACAGCCGCACCCCCCCGGCGCCCCCCGCGCTGCCGGGCAGGCCGGGGAACTAGTTAGCTGTTACTTCGGCACCGGCCGCTCCCGGCATTTTCCCGAAGCGCCCGCTGAAACCAACGGCCAGAAGAGCAAGGCCAGTCACTAGTAGAACGGGTTCTACCGGAGAGCCCGTTCCACCTGCAAGGAGGCTGGCAAAACCCGCCGCAGCCAGACCGGAACCAGCTATCGCAAGAAGCAGCGGCCACATCATCCTTGCAGGACTGATGAACGCCAACACGATGGCAGCGGCCCAGACCCAGAACATTGCCTGCTGCTCGGCAATCGCGCGGTTTGCTGCGCCCGCCGGAATGAGCCGATTGGCCCAGAAATAGCCGCCGATGGCAATCGGCAACCCGGCAAGGACCGCCGCGTTGAGCCGATCCACGATAATCACCGCTCGCCGTGGCTTGATCTTCCCTGCCTCGGCGGTTGGCGATGGCCAACGCTTTGCGGTCCACAGCAACAGTCCTGTGGCAACCATTGCTGCGCCTACCAGACCGAAGCAGAACATCAGCAGTCGGACGACCGGACCCGCGAAGTGAGCGACATGGAGGCCGAACAACTGGCTATGGAGCAACGAGACGTTCGACAGGTCTTCGTTAGTGGTGCCCAGCACTCGTCCATCGGACGGATCGAATGTTACACTGGGCTTGCGCATAGGCAAGATGCCGCGGATCGGGTGATTGATCGTCACCGTCATGCCGGCGGTTCCGGGGTTGTCGATGTGTATCTCGCCCACTTCGTCACCATGCCAGCGCCTCTGCGCCGCTTTTACCAACGGTGCGACCCGCAGCGGGGAAACAGTCCCGGACGGCTCTTCCACGGCAGAAGGAAACGCCTCCTGCGCGAACTGCCCGAGGCCCGAGGCGCCATAGACCGACGCCACACCCCACGGCATGAGAAGCATCATCACCGTCACCAGACCGCTAACCACGATCAGTAGATGATAGGGCAGCCCCAGAACGCCGGTCATGTTGTGAAGGTCCAGCCGCGTCCTCCAACCTCTGCCTCGCCTGAAGCGGAACAGGTCACGGATGATATTGCGGTGGGTTACGAGTCCGGTGACCAGCAGCATAAGAAGCGCCACACCGATCAGGCTGACCACAATGCGCCCGGCCATCGGCGAGACGAAGTGCAGATCGCTGTGAAGACGATAGAGGAAGTCACCGCCGCCCGTGGCCCGTGGTTCGGGCGAGAGGGGATTGCCGGTTCGCGGGTCCAGCACGGCATCGCCCGGTTCATCCCCAAACCACGACACGCGTAAGGCAGGGCTCTTCTCGTCGGGCAGCAGTGTCGTCCATTCACCCGCACCGCCAGCGTGGGTGACGAGCCATTGGACCGCCCGATCCGCCGCCGTTTCCGGCGGAACATCCACCTGCGCCAGCGGGCGCAGTTCCGGCGTCATCATCAGCGTGATTTCGTGGCGGTAATACCCGCAGCTGCCGGTCACGAAGATCACGAACAGCAACCAGCCGAGGATAATCCCGGACCAGTTGTGCAACCACCCCATCGCCGGGCGAAAGCGGTTCAAGGCAGCACCAGAAAACGCAGACCAACAAACAGTGCGGCGGGGCCGATCAACCAGGCCCACGCTCGCCAGGCGCTGCGCGTGGCGAACGCAATCATGATCCCGGCCGCGAACAGGATCGGCCCGGCCATGGTGCTGAGCCAAACCGCGTCAACCCTGCCCACAACCGGCACCAGCGCTGCACAAAGAAAAATCACAGCGCCCGCCGCCATGGCATATCCGCCGATGGCGGCGGCGGCGACGCGCGCCGCGACCGACCATCGGGACATGGCGGCGATGCGCCGCACTTCTAGAACCGGCCGCGCAAGGTGAACGTGGCCGAACGCGGCGCGCCATAACGGTTGCCGAATGCGGTGCTGCTGATCGAGGTGAAGTAGGTCTTGTCGAACAGGTTATTGACGTTGACGGAAGCCGTAACGCCCGGAACGACATCATATCCGACATAAAGGTCAGCCAGCACATAGCCTTCCTGACTGTAGGTCGCGGTGTTCGATTGCGTCCATTTGCTCTGATAGCTGACGCTGCCGCCGGCCGAGAACCGCTCGCCAAACCGGTAATTGGTCCACAGGCGCAGCATATGCTTCGGGGTGAAGCTGGCAAACGGCTGACCTTCATTGGCGGTGGGATCACCCGCGCCGTCCCGATCGCGAAGATATTCGGTATCGGCGTAGGTATAGCCGCCGGTAATCAGCCACTGCGGCACGGGCCGGCCCGAAATCTCTAGTTCGACGCCCTGAGTGCGCACGGCACCTTCCGCAATGAAGCAACGGCCCGGCTGATTATCGATTTCCGCCTGGAAGCAGCTGTAATCGGGATCCTGCTGAGCCCGATTGACCTGCTTCACGCGGTAGAGCGTGGCCGACGCCAGCAGGCGATCACCCAGGAAGCTGCCCTTGATACCGGCCTCGTAGTTCTCACCAGTGAGGGGTGCGATGAACGATCCGTCCCGCTGACGTTCGTCCTGCGGTTCGAACGCTTCCGCATAGCTGGCGTAAAAGGTCACACCGCTGCTGAGGTCGTAGGTCAGACCGGCGTAGGGGGTGAACACGCCACTGGCGCTATATTCCTGATGATCGTCGATCAGGCCGGGAAAGGGCAGATAGACGAAATCATACACTGTATCGAACCAGCTCAAACGGCCGCCTAGGATCAGCTTGAGGCCATCTGCGGGCGAAAGTCGCGTCGCGGCGAACATGCCGAACTGGTCGCTATCGGTGGTTTCCTGTCCCTGATCGGCTGCGATGGTCGGTTCAGCAACCGATGTGGGATCGAAATCCAGCACATCGATGCCGCCCACCAGCACCTGGCTGCCATTGAGCAGGCCGTTGCTGAGATCGCGCCAGTTGGCGCCGAACTGCAACTCGTGCTCACGCCCGAAAAGATTGAACGATCCGGCTACGCTGGCATCGATGCTCGTCTGCTTGGTGGATAGCAGGTTCGCCGCCATTCGACCGCCGGTAAGATCGGTAACCGGATTAACAGCGCCCGATGCCTGCAACGTCAGTGAATCGCGGTCGGAATCGAGGTGGGTCGCGGCAATCCGTGCCTTCCAGTCACTGCCCAGATCCTGCGCAATCTCGCCAAAGATCTGCGTCGTCTTGACCGACCGCTGGTTCCACGAGGCGCCAAGGAAAGTGTCGCGCGCAACAGGAAGCGCATCCCCATTGGCATAGCGCGGCAAGGCGTCCGGGAAGGGAACGTCATCCGCATCCTGATAAGATATGGCGGCGCTGAGGGACGTGCTGTCCGTCACATCGGCGTCGAACGCCCCATAGACCAGGACCTTGTCGCCCTTCACGAAATCGATGAAGGAATTGGTGCGGTCATAAACGCCGACACCGCGCACGCGGACACGGCCATCCGTATCGAGGGCGGTGGAAGCATCAGCTTCAAAGCGGAATGCGCCTTCGGTATCGACCGAAGCTCTTCCAGAAATACCTGCGGGATTGGCCCGCTTGCGCACGAGGTTGATGGCGCCGCCGAAGCTGCCCGCACCCTGCCACAGGCCTGCCGCCCCGCGCAGCACCTCCACCCGGTCATAAAGCGCTGTGTCAGGCGCAGTCATGGCTGCTGAATAGACATCGATGGGGACACCATCGAACTGCAGCGTGCCGATCTGGAAACCGCGCGCAAAGTAAGTGGCTTCGTTGGCGCCAAACAGTGTGAGGCCGGGCGTCTGTAGCAGCACATCATCCAGATCGTTGGCCTGGGTCAGATCGATCTGCTCCCGCGATACGACGGTGACCGACTGCGGAAACTCGCGGATGGTTACTTCGCTATCGCCCAGCGTCACGACAGCATTGCCCTGCCCGGTGACGATGATCTCGCTGGCGTCCTGAGCCATTGCAGCAGTGGACGTGGTGGCGAGCATCGCCGCAACAAAACCTCTTATCATTTTGGATTATCCCTGAGCCCTGAATAATAGGCAGGTGCCCCCGCAGCGGGCGATTGGAGTTCGCTTTTCCGCCATGGCGGGGCCCTGTCCCCTCCCGGCTCCGGCTGCAGGCCTTCAGGCGCGCTGTCATCACGGTCCGGACGGGTGTGACGCGCATATGCTCGCTCCAGCACCTGCGGGAGTTAATTACAGTAATGAGTCGGGGTGTTACGGTAACACGGCAGTTACACTTCATATGAAAGGGGCATGTACGCTGCCGGAAGACCGGCACGTCATGCCCATTTCCGCACCGCCTACATGCTATCGCTGCGATTCCCGATCTCTGACGAGCGGTCGGTCCACTTGTTCTGCGCGGTACTGGGCACTTCATTCCTGCATGCACTGGCGCGGCCAGCCCGCCGGGCGCTGCCCTAGTGGCTTTCGGCGCCCTTGCTCTGAAGCTGGACGTAATTCTGAAGGCCCATGCGGCCGATCATTTCCAACTGCTTCTCGATGAAGTCGACGTGTTCTTCCTCGCTTTCGAGGATGCGTTCGAAAATTTCGCGGCTGACATAGTCGCGCACGCTCTCGCAGTACTGGATCGCGTCGCGCAGCAGCGGGATCGCCTCCAGTTCCAGCGCGAGATCGGCCTTGAGGATTTCCTCTACCGTTTCACCCACCTTCAGCTTGTGAAGCGCCTGGAAGTTCGGCAGCCCTTCCAGGAACAGCACGCGATCGGCCAGCGTATCGGCATGCTTCATCTCGTCGATGGATTCGTGCCGCTCATACTCGGCGAGTTTGTGAATGCCCCAGTTGTCCAGCACACGGTAGTGCAGCCAGTACTGGTTAATGGCGGTCAGCTCATTCGTGAGCGCCTTATTCAGATAATCGATGACCTGAGGGTCGCCCTGCATCGTCTGTCTCCTGCAAGGCCCTATTGTGAGCGCGGAGACGCCCGGCGGCAAGGCCGGAATCGCAAAAAATGGCGGAATTCCTAGGGTTTGCGAATGAAAGTCAGAAGCGTGGCTGCTGACTTTTTGGTGCCAAAATCAGGCTGCGACGAGGTGCGGGCGACGGTCCAGAGCGCGTTCTTCCGCCAGCAGATCGTCCGCATCTTCCAGGCACTGGCAGCACTGCGGCGCTTTACCCAGAGAGGCATAGATAGCCTCTGCATCGCCGCAAACACCGCGCGCGGCGCGGCGAAATTCGCATTCGCGGATCGCATTGCAGACGCAGACAAACATGCCGGGCGAATCTCTCCGATGTTCTCAGAGAGGAAGTTAATGCGAATAGATTGCAATATCAAGCCCGATGCTGGAAATACGTCAGCGATCGGTGACGATGCAATCGTGTCCTGATTGCTTTAACGCGGCGCAGGCGGCAGCGGCAGCTTCTCGCGTCGGGAAACCACCCGCCTGAAGGAAAGTGAGTCGGCCCGATTTGGGGGTGATTCGCGTCGTTCCAGCCAGTTCCGAACGATCGGAAAGACGCCTCCATAACGCGTCCGCATTCTCAGCGACGGAAAACGCGCCGAGCTGCACCCGCCAGCGGCCATCGGCAACTACGGCAGCTGGCGCCGGTTCTGATGGCTCTGAAGTGGAAGGCAGAGATGGGGCAACCGGCGAGAGCGAGGCGGCCTGCGGTGCAGTGTTTGCTGCTGCCAGCCCGGCATTACCCCCGGCTTCGACGTTAGAACGCATCTGCTGCGCCATTTCTCCCGCCTGACGCCGCTGTGTTTCAGGAATAACGCGGTCCATTTCCGCCAGCGCGGGCGCGGCCTGCGGCAGGCCCGCAGCATTGGCCAATGTCATCAAAGCATAGGCACGCGGCCAGTCTTCCTGCACGAAGTCGCCGTTGAAGTGCGCGATGCCCAACAGGTATTGCGCACGCGCATCCCCCCGCCCTGCCGCATCTCGCAGATAGGGCATGGCCGCTTCACGTCGCCCCTCTTCAAACAGAAGCAACCCGTAAGTGTCCGCGGCGCGCGAGTGACCCGCCGCGGCAGCTCGCGCATAAAGGGATTCGGCTCTGGCAGAATCGACCGGCACTCCGCGACCGAAGCGATAGGCCTGGGCAAGATTGAACAGCGCATCGGCATCACCGCCTGCGGCGGGGCCTTCCCATTCCCGTACGGCGGCTGCGTAATCGCCGCGAGACCAGGCATCGACCCCCGATTGAACATCCGCATGCAAAGGCATTGCGGTAAGCCCCGCCCCCAACAACGCGACAAGGCCCACGGCGCCGACAGCGCGCTTGTTCAACGAAAACCGCATCGACCCTTCCGCTTTGTCCGCTGTCGGTGAATCACTCCACGGGAAAACCCTTATGCCGGACAGTCCCGGATCGAAAGAGCAGTATCGACCGGCGGCCCGCAAAGGGACATCGGCACCGCCCCCTCTTTAACTCAAAATTTAGGGTGATCTGCGATCCCCACGTTCGAATGGATTGGTTTGGCCGTTTCTCCGGCCGAAAATCAGGGGGATTGTCCTTTGCGCGTTTTAGCATTGGCTTCGCAGAAGGGCGGGTCTGGCAAGACGACCCTGTCCGGGCACCTGGCGGTGCAGGCACAGCGCGCCGGGGCTGGTCCCGTCGTGCTGATCGATATCGATCCGCAGGGTTCACTGGCAGACTGGTGGAACGAGCGAGAGGCGGAATATCCCGCCTTCGCGCAGACCACCGTTGCGCGGCTGGCCAACGATCTGGCGATTCTGCGCCAGCAAGGCTTCAAGCTGGCGGTGATCGACACCCCGCCCGCAATCACCATGGCGATCCAGTCGGTCATTTCCGTGGCCGAACTGATCGTGGTGCCGACACGCCCCAGCCCGCACGATCTGCGTGCCGTGGGCGCGACGGTTGATCTGTGCGAGCGCGCGGGCAAGCCGCTGATCTTCGTGGTCAACGCCGCCACCCCCAAGGCCAAGATCACATCTGAAGCGGCAGTCGCGCTGAGCCAGCACGGCACGGTGGCCCCGATCACCCTGCACCACCGCACCGACTATGCCGCCTCGATGATCGATGGCCGCACGGTTATGGAAGTCGATCCCGACGGTCGCAGCGCGCAGGAAGTCGTCACCTTGTGGCACTACATCGCCGACCGGCTGGAAAAGAATTTCCGCCGCACGATCTTCAACGCGCCGAACGCCATGTCGCCGGTGGCCGGGTTCAACCGTCCGCAGGGTGGCTTCGGCCGCCGCGTCGCGCAGTAAGGCGGGCTGGCCGCGATGGCGGACCTCAAGCCCGTAGCTTCGCTGGGAGCGACATTGCTGGCGCGCAAGGGCGGCGCCAGGCCCGCGATGCGGCCGCAAGTGGCTGCGACCGGTCTGGGCGGCGCCCAGGCAGCGCAGAAAATCGCCGCCGATCTCGAAGACCTCGGCTGGAACGACATGGGCGAGGACGATACGCCTGAGGACCGCAGCGCCGAAGTCCTCCAGCTGACGCCCGCGCCAGCCAATCCCGAATCCGAAGCACGGACCGATCGGGGATCGCCCCGCCCCGGCGTGCGAAGCATGCACGAGGAACTGGCCGCCCGGCTCGCCGCAGAAGGTGATTCGGACAACCTCGTCAGAAAGAACAAGGCGAAGGCCGCGCCGGAAGCGGAAACCGAAGCGAAGGCGGCAGAACCGCAGCCCGCTGCCGAAATTGCCCGGCTTCCCCTCGCGAACAAACCACAGATCAGGCCCGAGCCAGAAGCCCTGTCGGCGAGCGACGGCCGCCGCGCGGCCTTCACGCTCAGGCTCGACGCCCAACGCCATCTCAAGCTGCGGCTCGCCAGCACGATCCGCAACCGCAGCGCGCAACAGCTCGTCACCGAAGCGCTCGATCGCTTCCTGCGCGACATTCCCGAAATCGAACTGCTGGCGCGCAATATTCAGCAAAACGACCGCAAGGGGGCCTGACATCATGTCGAACCATGCAAACGGCAACCGGATGCTCGGATTCGTGGTTACTTCCGCCCTAACGGGCGTGCTGCTTTCGGGCTGCGCGGCATCGGTGGCGGAACCCGCGAGCGTTTCCGCCAATCGCGCGGAAGAGGCGCTGGCCGCCGGCAAGTCCGAACGCGCCGTCCGCCATGCGGAAACCGCCGTGCTGGCCGATCCGCGCAACGCCGCCTATCGTGCGACGCTGGGTTCAGCCTATCTCGAAGCCGGACGCTTCGCATCAGCCGCCACGTCCTTCCACGACGCCATGGCGCTGGGCGACGCCAGCGGACGCACGGTGCTGAGCCTGTCGCTGGCACTGACGGGGCAGGGTCGTTTTGATGAAGCCGCCCTTCTACTGAACGATCACGAGCGCGATATCGCCACCGCCGATCTTGGCCTTGCCTATGCGCTGGCCGGGGAACCGGGGCGCGGCATCCATGTGATGAGCAACGCCATCCGTGGCGGCGAGAACACGGCCAAGATGCGCCAGAATCTCGCTTTCTCCTACGCCTTGGCGGGCCGCTGGCGCGAAGCGCGGCTGATGGCCGAGCAGGACGTGCCGGCCGACAAGGTTTCAGAGCGTATCGAACAATGGGCCCGCATGGCGCATCCGCAGGCAACGCAACAGCGTGTTGCCGGGCTGCTCGGCGTGCCCACCGGCACCATCGACATGGGCCAGCCGGTGCAACTGGCGCTGGCCAATACGCCTTCCATAGAGGAACTGGCGCTGGGCACTGCGCCCACCCCAGATCCTGTGGAAGCAGCCTACGCCGATACGCCCGCACAGGTGGCCGAACTGCCGCCGCTTGCACTTCAGCCCGAACCCGCTGTGGAGCTTCCGCCTGTAGCCGTTGCACCAGTGGTGCCGACGCTGGAAGAAAGCTTCAGCAGGGCGTTTGCGGCACCCGTCGCAGCCCCAGCCGTGGCGCAGGACGCCGCGCGCTTTGCCGCTTCCCCCGTCGGTCTTACCAGCACGCAGCAGGCCCCGGCCAGCCGTGTAGTGGCCGACGCCGATGGCTCGCACCTGATCCAGCTTGGCAGTTTTCTGAGTGAAGACGGCGCACGCCGGGCGTGGAGCATCTATGCCAGCCGCTATCCCGAACTGGCCGGGCACCGCATGGTGATTTCCCGGGCGGTCGTGAAGGGCAAACAGTACTGGCGCGTATCCGCCGCAGGCTTCGCCCCATCAGCGGCCACCGCCATGTGCGGCAAGGTCAGGGCCCACGGCGAAGGCTGCTTTGCCTATGCCGAAGGCCGTCCGCTACCCGGCGCGGTGAACAGCGGCATGATGCTGGCAAGGCGCTGAGGCAGCGTTCAGTTCCTACCCGCTTGGGGCCAAGGCCCTAATCTTCGATCCGGACGCCGCCCTTCCATAGCGCGGTGACACGCCCTTGCGCGGGCTGGCGGTCAAACGGGGTATTCCCCGCGCTGGCCGCCATGCGCGTAGAATCGATGATCCACGGCTTTTCCGGGTCGATCAGGGCAATGTCAGCCTCGGCCCCCGGCCGAAGCTCTCCTGCCTCCACGCCCAGCAAACGCGCCGGATTGCGAGCCACGAGGTCAAAGGCGCGTTCCAGCCCGATCACGCCATCGCGCACCAGCGTCAACACCATGGCCAGCAAGGTTTCCGCCCCCGCCATGCCCGGCGCGGCGTCGACGAACGGCAGGCGCTTGTCCTCCGGTCCACGCGGATCGTGGCCCGATGCGACGATATCGATCGTGCCGTCGCCCAGAGCTTCCAGCACGGCCTGGCGATCATCTTCTTCCCGCAACGGTGGAGAGAGGCGGGCGAAAGTGCGGAAATCGGCCAGCGCCAAATCCGACAGCATGAAATGCGCCGGGGTAACGCCCGCTGTCACAGCCACACCCCGCCCCTTTGCGGCGCGGACCAGATCGAGCGCGGCGCGTGTGGTGATCTGCCGGAAATGCAGGTGCGCTCCGGTCATTTCCGCCAGCGCGATATCGCGCGCAACGGCGAGAGCTTCTGCCTGAGCCGGTGCGCCTGGCAGGCCGAGCCGCGTGGCCATCTCGCTGGCAGTGGCCACAGCATGGCCAGCAAGTCCGCCATCCTCCGCGTGTACGACCACGACCATGCCGAGCATCCCCGCATAGCTGAGCAGCCGGTGCATCAGCCCGCTGTCGGCAATCCAGCGCCGCCCGGTCGCCACGCCCCGCGCACCCGCATCGCGCATCAGCGCCAGTTCCGCCAGCTGCAGCCCCTCCAGCCCCTGCGTTGCCCCCGCGAGAGGGTGGACCCACAGGTCCGGCTTGCCGCTCTGAGCCGCGAAGCGGACCCGCGCAGGGTGGTCGAGCGGCGGCGACTGATCCGGCATCAGTGCCGCGCGGGTGATGCCGCCGAAATGGAATGCCGGCTTGTCGATGGCGAACACACCATAATCGATCAGGCCGGGGGCCACGATCTTCCCGGCAGCATCGATCACTTCATCGCCATCATGCGGGGCAATATCACCAGCCGCGCAGACCAGTCCGCCGACGCAGCGCAGCGCGCCGGGGCGCACTCCCTCCGGCGTGACCAGACGGCCGCCGGTGATGGTAAAAGGCTGAATCTGCTTCATGCCCAGTGCTCCACGCCGCGTCCGCGCCGGGTCAGCACATCCAGACATGCCATGCGCAAGGCCACGCCCATTTCCACCTGATCCGTAATGATCGAACGACCGGCGAGATCGGCCACGGTGCTGTCTATCTCCACCCCCCTGTTCATCGGTCCGGGGTGCATGATGATGGCATCCGGCGCGGCCCGTTCCAGCCGTTCGGGCGTAAGGCCGTAGAGGTGCCGGTATTCACGCGGGCTGGGGACGAACTGCCCCTCCATCCGTTCATTCTGAAGGCGCAGCATCATCACCACTTCGGCGCCATCCAGTGCCTGGTCGAAATCATGGAACGGTTCCACCCCCATGCGCTCCACCTTCGCAGGCATCAGCGATGGCGGCGCGCAGACGCGCACCACCGCCCCCAGCGCCTGAAGGCAGAGCATGTTGGACCGTGCGACGCGGCTGTGCAGCACGTCGCCGCAGATCGTCACGCGCAATCCGTTGAACATGCCGTCAGAGCTTCCAACGCCCCGCGCCCGCAGCGCATGGCGCAGGGCCAGCGCATCGAGCAGTGCCTGCGTGGGATGTTCGTGCTGCCCATCCCCGGCATTGAGCACCGGGCAATCCACCATGTCGGCAATCAGCGCCACCGCCCCGCTCGACTGGTGGCGGATCACGATCGCATCGGCCCGCATGGCGTTCAGCGTCACCGCCGTGTCGATCAGCGTTTCGCCCTTCTTCACGCTGGATTGCGCGGCATGCATGTTGACCACATCCGCGCCCAGACGCTTGCCCGCGATTTCGAAGCTCAGCAGGGTGCGCGTGGAATTTTCGAAAAACGCGTTGATGATGGTCTGCCCGGCCAGCCGGTCGGTATGCTTGTTGGGCTGCCTGTTCCATTCGACCCACTGTTCCGCTTCATCGAGCAGATAGAGGATCTCATGCGTGGCAAGATGCCCGATTCCCAGCAATCCGCGATGCGGAAATGCCAGCGCGCCCGCCGGATAGCGGCCCGCTGCGTGTGTGTGATGCGACGATGTCATTAAAGCCGGGGCATTAGGGCCGTGTGATGCAGTTCGCAACCGCTTCAACCATGATTCCCGGTGAAGCGGGTGGCGCATCGCCGCAGCGGCAGTTAAGCTGCACGCCAGCACCGGGATCACGAAAGACAAACACATGAGTTTCGCGGGCAAAGTCTGGCGCTTGCTGGTTGGCATCAAGGATGCCCTGTCACTGGTGTTCCTGCTGCTGTTCTTCACCGTGCTGTTCGGCATCCTCAGCGCGCGGCCCAGCCCCGGCGCGGTGCGTGACGGGGCGCTGCTGCTGCAACTTGATGGAACGGTGGTGGAGGAAGTTGCCACCATCAACCCCTTGAACGCGCTGCTTTCCTCCAGCCTGCCTACGCGTGAATACGCGGCGCGCGATCTGGTGCGGGCGATCGACGCCGCGGCCACGGACAAGCGGATCAAGGCCATCGCGCTGGACATGACGACGTTTCTGGGCGGCGGCATGGTCCACATGATCGAGATCGGCGACGCGCTCGATCGCTTCCGCGCGGCGGACAAGCCGGTGCTGGCCTATGCGGTCGCCTATTCGGACGATTCCATGCTGCTTGCCGCCCATGCGGACGAGGTGTGGGTCGATCCCATGGGCGGGGCTTCGATTGCCGGGCCGGGTGGAGAGCACATCTATTACGCGGGCCTGCTGGAACGCCTGAAGGTCAAAGCCCACGTGTTCCGCGTTGGCACCTACAAGAGCGCGGTAGAACCCTATCTCCTGAACGCCATGTCGCCGGAAGCGCGTGAGAACTATCAGCAGCTTTACGGCGCACTGTGGCAAGAATGGCAGGCCAACGTCACGCGCGGGCGGCCGCAGGCGCAAATCGCGGAGGTGACGCGCGATGCCCCGGCGTGGCTTGCGGCATCGGACGGCGATCTGGCCAAGGCGGCGATTTCCGCCGGGCTGGCCGACCGCGCCGGTACGCGCGTTGAATGGGGGGAACGCGTCGCGGAACTGGCCGGCGCCGACAATTGGGACAAGGCACCTGGCGCCTTCGCATATACAGACTTGGAAGCTTGGCTCGCCGCCAGCGAACCCGCGCGTAATGGCAAGGCCATCGGCGTAATCACCATCGCCGGAGAGATCAGCGACGGCGAAGCCGGCCCCGGTGAAGCCGGAGCCGCCCGTATCCAGCGCCTATTGGACGAAGCACTTACCGATGATCTGGGCGCGCTGGTGGTGCGGGTAGATTCGCCGGGCGGCACGGTAACAGGGTCGGAAGCAATCCGCCGGGCGATCCTGCGCCACAAGGCGAAAGGCATTCCGGTGGTCGTATCGATGGGCAACGTCGCGGCCAGTGGCGGATACTGGGTTTCCACCCCCGCTGACCGCATCTTCGCCGAACCGGAAACGATTACGGGATCGATCGGCATCTACGGCGTTCTGCCGACGTTTGAAGACACTCTGGCGGAATGGGGCGTGACCACCGATGGCGTGACCACCACGGAACTATCCGGTCAGCCCGATCTTGCCGCTGGCCTCACCCCGCAAGCCGCGGCTGTGCTGCAGGCGACGATCGAATCGGGTTACGAACGCTTCCTTTCGCTGGTCGCGCAATCGCGCGGCAAGACCCGCGACCAGATCGATGCCGTCGCGCAGGGCCGGGTGTGGGACGGCGGAGCCGCGCGGCAGATCGGGCTGGTGGATCAGTTCGGCAATCTGACAGATGCAGTCGCTTACGCGGCGCAGCAGGCGAAACTTGGCGATGGCCAGTGGCACACCAAGTATCTGGGCGCGGGCGAGGATATCTACGCCCCGCTGCTTCGCCAGATCATGCGGGGCGAGGAAAGCCGGGCGGCAGGGGGCGACATGTTCGCCTTGTTTGCCCGCCGCCAGGGTGATCTGGCCACGCGCGTGCTGGATGACATGAGCGGATTTCTGGAAGTGCGCGGCGCACAGGCGCGGTGTCTGGAATGTCCGACGCCCCATCGCGCCACCGCCTCTTCCAGCGACCGGGCGGCTGCCGGTTCCCCACTGCTTCGCCTGATGGATTTCCTGATCCGCTGACAGGCCAGACAAACGCTTGCCAGCGCCGCCCGCTCATGGCAAAGGCGCGCCCCTGCCGCGAGGCTGGCCTGCATGGCCCCTTCCGCGAGCGGGCGCGTAGCTCAGTGGTAGAGCACACCCTTCACACGGGTGGGGTCGCAGGTTCAATCCCTGCCGCGCCCACCATTATCAGACTGACATCGCCTTGGTGCTGGGCAGATATGCGTATCGCTTGGCGTCCGCTCGACAGGCTTCATAAGTAAAACCACTTATCAATCCCGGTAGTGGCTCGCTAACCATCTTCGCCGTAGGGGTGCGTCAGGAGGCTTCCGCATTGGAACTGGTGCAACATCCGGAGCGCGCGCACCCACGAACCAGTATGTTCGTGTTGGCGTCGATGGCTTCCGCAAGGGCGTCAGGGCCGGTCAAGGTCAGGAACATGTCGCCCGATGGCGCACTGATCGAGGGGGCTACCCTGCCCGGTGTTGGCGATCCCCTGTCCCTGCGGCGGGGGGAGTTGAATGCGAGCGGACGGATCGTCTGGCAGGACGGCGGCAAGGCCGGGGTCCGCTTCGACCATCATGTGCAGGTTGCGGACTGGCTGCCTGCGGGCGCGGCGCGGCAGCAACTGGTGGAACAGACTGTCCACGAACTGAAGAACGCCCCTGCCGCGGTGGCACCAGCGCCCGTCGCGGCGCGCGCTCCGATCGCGCCTTCATCCGTTGAGCGGGTCGATCTGCTGGAAACGGCCGATGCGCTGGACGCGCTGGCGGATGCCCTTGCGGAAAACCCGCAGGTAATACTCGATCATTCCACGCGGCTGCAGGTGCTGGACGTTGCCGCCCAGCTTCTGCGCAGGTGCGCGGTTACCAGCCGAACCTGATCGCCGATCAGGCGCTGAGAACGCGACGCTGACCGCCCTCGTTCCGGGTGGGGGCTGCCTCCTGTCCATAAGGCTGAAGTTGCAGCGCCAGCCGTGCCAGGCCTTCGAGCGTCAGGGATTCCTGAAAAATGACGCCGTGGCTTGCCCCCTTCCGCCAGCAGACGTGGGTGCGACGCGGCGCGCTTTCGGGAAATTCGAGGTTCAGCGGCGCCCGGCGCGCAACGGTGCGCGCGCTTTCGATACACGCCCCCTCCTGCGACAGGTCGGCCAGCATCGCCGGGCCGGATTCGCCATCCGCCGTTATCCATACCGGGTGAGAAATCCTCAGCCGTATCGCCCGCCCGTCCGTGGGGCAGCTTTCGGAAACGAACGCTGCGGTATCGATGCGCGAGGAGAAGCGATATCCGGCGTAATCCCCGTCGATCCAGCGCCGCTCAACCGCATAGAGCGCCCCGTTCGCCAGTTCGAGGAACATGTGCCCTTCCGGCGGATGGGCATGGAACAGCCGCAGCCGCACGCCGCTTTCCGACACGTCGTGAATGACGCAAAGGTATTCGCCATCGTGACAGCGCAGCTTGGCCACGCGCAGCATCAGCCTCTTGCGGGCATCCTGGCGGTATTCCGCCCCCGGCCTGCCCGCTCGTGCGCCCAGTTCCACTTCCGTCAGCATCTTTACCCCCCGGTTCGCGCGAAGCAGCCGCAGCGGCATCGCATGGTTAACCGGTGCTACACCGCGAAAGTTAACAATCAGCAATCGGCGATCGATGGGGGCCGCGGCAGGGCGTGCAGCCCGCTTGCCAGCCGCACAGGACCAGCATAGTGCCCTGCCCATGCATGACTTGCGCGCCATTCGCGAAAACCCCCAGAGTTTCGACGCCGGAATCGGCCGACGCGGGCTGGAACCGGTTTCAACCGCGATCCTCAACCTTGACGAACGCCGGCGTGAGGCCGCCACCCGCGCTCAGGAGGCGCAGGCCCGGCGCAATGAAGCTTCGAAGCTGATCGGCGCGGCCATGGGCAAGGGCGATACCGCCACGGCCGAGGCGTTGAAGGCGGAAGTCGCCACGCTGAAGGACACTCTTCCCGCATTGGAGGACGAAGGCCGCCATCTGGGGACGGAGCTGGACAACCTCCTTTCCACCCTGCCCAACATCCCCGCCGAAGACGTGCCGGAAGGCGAGGACGAGGAAGGCAATGTCGAGGTAAGCCGCTGGGGCCAGCCGCGCGATTTCGCCTTCACGCCTCGTGAGCATGCAGACCTGGGTCCACCGCTTGGGCTGGATTTCGAAACCGGCGCGGCGATGAGCGGCGCGCGCTTCACGTTCCTGCGCGGCCAGATGGCCCGACTGCAACGCGCGCTGGGCCAGTTCATGCTGGACCTGCAAACGCAGCAGCGCGGCTATACCGAATGCGCCCCGCCCCTGCTGGTGCGGGACGAGGCCGTGTTCGGCACCGGGCAATTGCCGAAATTCGCCGATGACCTGTTCCGCACCGGGGATGGCCGCTGGCTGATCCCCACGGCAGAGGTCAGCCTGACCAATTCCGTCCGTGACCAGATCATCGACGACGTTTCGCAGCCTATCCGCCTGACCGCCCTGACCCCCTGTTTCCGCAGCGAAGCGGGCGCGGCGGGCAAGGATACGCGCGGCTTCATCCGCCAGCACCAGTTCGAAAAAGTAGAACTGGTGGCGATCTGCCGTCCGGAGGATTGGCAGGCGGAACATGACCACATGATCCGTTCGGCGGAACTGGTGCTGGAAACGCTGGGCCTGCCCTATCGCAAGCTGCTGCTCTGCGCGGGCGATATGGGGGCAACGGCGAAGAAGACCTTCGATCTGGAAGTCTGGCTGCCCGGCCAGCAGGCTTATCGAGAGATCAGTTCTGTCAGCTGGTGCGGCGATTATCAGGCGCGGCGGATGAATGCGCGCTATCGGCCCGAAGGGCAGAAGGGCACCGCCTTCGTTCATACGTTGAACGGGTCCGGCCTCGCCGTAGGGCGGACACTGGTGGCAGTGCTGGAGAACGGGCAGCAGGAAGATGGCAGCGTCACCCTGCCCCCCGCGCTGGTGCCTTACATGGGTGGGATCGATCGGCTGGTGCCGCTGGCCTGATGCGCATCCTGCTGACCAACGACGACGGCATCCACGCCCCCGGCATGGCGGTGCTGGAAGCGATCGCCGCCCGGCTTTCGGATGACGTATGGGTCTGCGCCCCGTCAGAGGAGAATTCCGGCGCTGGCCATTCGCTGACGTTGCACATGCCGGTGCGCCTGCAACAGCACGGCGAACGGCGCTTCTCCGTCACCGGCACGCCGACCGACGCGGTGAATCTGGCGCTGCGGAAACTCTTTGCCGACCGCGCGCCCGATCTGGTGCTCTCCGGCGTCAACAACGGCGAAAACCTCGCCGACGACGTTACTTATTCGGGCACCGTTTCCGCGGCGATGGAAGGGGCGCTGGCCGGCATTCCCGCCGTGGCGCTGAGTCAGGCAATGCGTGATTCCGGTAACGGCTTTTCCGCCGCCGAAGGCTGGGCCGCGAAGGTGCTGGCCCCGCTGCTGGATATGCAGATAGCGCGGCGCACGGTGATCAACGTCAACTTCCCCGCGCTTCCCGCCGATGCGGTGCGCGGCGTTCGGGTGGTTCGGCAGGGTTTCCACGATTACGGGCGCGGATCGCTGACCGAAGGGACCGATCCCCGCGGGCGGCCATACTATTGGTTCGGGTTGCAGGACATCGAACATACGCTTGACCACGGCACCGATCTGGAAGCCGTGAACGAAGGTTTCGTGTCGATCACCCCGCTGCAACTCGATCTTACCCATCACGCCTCTATCGGCACACTGGCAGAGGCTTACGAATGATCGGGGGCGGCTGAACGATGAGCCTGCCCAGCAGCGGATGGCGGCGTCAGATCGAAGTGGTCGGCACGCGTCCGTTCGCACCGTTGCGGCGGGCCATCAAGGTGCCGGTGTGGGGCGATCTGGGCCTGCGGCTGGGCGCGGCGCTGATACTCGTTTTCGTGGTCGTGCTGATCCACTGGTTCCAGCGCGATGGGCTGGTCGATCATGCCGATGGCCATGTCAGCTTTCTGGATGTCGTCTATTTCACGATGATCTCGGTCACCACGACCGGGTTTGGCGACATCACGCCCGTCAGCAACGGCGCGCGGCTGGTGGAAGCGATCGTGGTCACGCCGATCCGCATCGCGGTGCTCTTCATCTTTGTCGGCGCCGCCTATAACTTCGTCATCAAGCGCGGTTGGGAGAGGTGGCGCATGGCGCGCATCCAGAAACAGCTTTCGAATCATGTCGTCGTCGTCGGCTATGGCGTTTCCGGATCGGAGGCGGTGAACGAACTGATCGAACGCGGCACCGAACCGCACTGCATCGTGGTGATGGACCCCAATGCCCAGCGGCTGAAACTGGCCGAACAGATCGGCTGCAACGTGATCCAGGGCGATGGCAGCCGCGATGACGATCTGCGCGCGGTGCGGATCGACCGGGCCAGAACGGTGCTGGTTTCCGCCGGGCGTGACGATTCCTCCATCCTGATCGTGCTCACGGCGCGGCATCTGGCGCCCAAGGTGCCTATCACCGTGGTCGTTCGGGCAGAGGATAACGAGTTGCTGGCCCGTCAGGCCGGTGCCGACAACGTCATCAATCCGGTGCGCTTTACCGGCCTGTTGCTGGCGGGAAGCGCACAGGGCCTGCATATCGCCGACTACCTCGCCGACCTCGCTTCAGTTAGCGGCAAGGTACAACTGATCGAACGCCCGGTGCTGCCTGAGGAAATCGGCAGGTCGCTGGGCGAACTGGCTACCGACGGGCAGGGCCTGCGCGTCTATCGCGATGGCATTGCACTGGGTTTCTGGGAACCGGAAGTGCGCGTGTTGCGAGAGGGTGACGTGATCGTGGAGATCCGTCCGACAATAGAAAACGAGACCTGATCCATGAACTCTGTACGCACCCCCCAGGGACTGATGTTCGATCTGGACGGGACGCTGATCCTGTCGGACCGCAAGCTGGGCGGATACACCGCCATTCCCGGCGCGGCAGAGGCGCTGGCGGCACTGGACGATCGCGGTATCCCGTGGATCGCGATGACCAACGGCAGCGCCTATCCCGCCAGCGTTCAGGCCCCTCGCCTGCGCGCCGTGGGGCTGCCGGTGCGTGACGAACGCCTGTTCACGCCCAACAGCGTGGCAGCACGCGCCATGGTCGACCGGGGATATAACCGGGTGCTTGTTCTGGGCACGCAGGGCGTGGCTGACGCTCTGGCCGAAGCGGGCGTATCCTGCGTTCTGCCCGATGACGAAGCCGCGCATGAAACCGACGCCGTCTATGTCGCGTGGCATCCGGAATGTTCGATGCCGCATATCCATCTGGCGTGTGAGCGTGTGCTGGACGGGGCGGCTTTCCTCACCGCTTCGGACGTGCCGTTCTTCGCCACGAAGGACGGGCGCAGCTTCGGCTATTCCTGCGCGATCAACGGCGCGGTGGCGCGGGTGACCGGCGTGGAGCCGGAACCTTGCGGCAAACCCAGCGCCCTGGCCTTGCGGCTGGTGGCGGAACAACTGGGCGTGGCCGAAACCGATGTCGGCGTAGTGGGTGACGATGCCGTGGCCGAAATGCAGATGGCCCGCGCAGGCGGCGCGATCGGCATCGCGGTCGCCAGCGGATCGACCAGCCGCGCGGAATGGGCGGCCCAACCGCCTGCCCGCGCGCCGCATGTGGTAATCGACAGCGTGGCCGATTTGCTCTCGGACGGCTTTCTGGGCTAGTTGCTTGTGAAACCTTCCGGGGAGCCTGAATGAAGCTCGGCCGTCTCAATCACGTCGGCGTGGCAGCACCCGATCTGCCCGCCGCGATCCGCTTCTGGCGCGAAGTCATGGGCGCCGCCGTGGTGACGGAACCGTTCGACATGCCTGAACAGGGCGTCCGCGTTTGCTTCGTGGAAACGCCGGGCGCGGACGGTGCGGCTGGCACCCAGATCGAATTGCTGGCCCCGCTTTCCGCCGATTCACCCATTTCCGCTTTTCTGGAACGCAACCCACTGGGCGGGCAGCATCATCTGGCATTCGAGGTGCCGGATATCGCGGCGGCACGGACGAAATTCGAAGCGGCCGGCAAGCGCATTCTCGGCCCCACGCGGATCGGCGCGCATGGCACGCCGGTGTTCTTCGTCCATCCAAAGGACATGGGCGGCGTACTGACGGAGATCATGGAAACTCCGGCACATGGCTGACCGCGCTGACTGGGAAGCGAAGGCCGCGAAAGAGCTGAAGGGCCGCGACGCTGCATGGCCGGTGCCCGAAGGTTTCACCGTGCAGCCGCTCTATACCGCCGCCGATGTCGCGCCCGATCCCGGCCTGCCCGGCTTTGCCCCCTTCACGCGCGGCCCCTATGCCAGCATGTATACCGGGCGCCCGTGGACCATCCGGCAATACGCGGGTTTCTCTACTGCCGAAGAATCCAACGCCTTCTACCGCCGCAATCTCGCCGCCGGGCAGAAGGGGCTGTCGGTCGCGTTCGATCTGGCGACCCATCGCGGTTACGATTCCGATCATCCGCGCGTGGTCGGCGATGTCGGCATGGCCGGCGTCGCGATCGATACCGTGAAGGACATGGAGATCCTGTTCGAGGGAATACCCCTGAACGAGATGACCGTGTCCATGACCATGAACGGCGCGGTCATCCCGGTGATGGCGTTCTACATCGTCGCGGCGGAGCGGCAGGGCGTGCCGCAGGATCAGCTCGCCGGGACCATCCAGAACGACATCCTGAAGGAGTTCATGGTCCGCAACACCTACATCTATCCGCCAGAGCCGAGCATGCGGATCGTTTCGGACATCATCGCCTATTGCTCGGCCAACATGCCCCGCTTCAATTCCATATCCATCAGCGGCTATCACATGCACGAAGCCGGGGCGACGGCGGTGCAGGAACTGGCCTTCACCATCGCTGACGGCAAGGAATACGTGCGCCGCGCGATGGACGCCGGGCTGGATATCGACGCCTTCGCCCCCCGCCTCAGCTTCTTCTTCGGCATCGGCATGAACTTCTTCATGGAAGTGGCCAAGCTGCGCGCCGCTCGCACCCTGTGGTGCCGGACGATGGAAGCATTGGGCGCGCGGGACGAACGCAGCAAGGTGCTGCGCACCCACTGCCAGACCAGCGGCGTCAGCCTGCAGGAACAGGACCCCTACAACAACGTCATCCGCACCACGGTGGAGGCGCTGGCCGCCGTGCTGGGCGGCACGCAGAGCCTCCACACCAACGCGCTGGACGAGGCGCTGGCCCTGCCCACCGATTTCACCGCACGGATCGCCCGCAACACACAGCTCGTGCTGGCGGAGGAAACCGGGGTCACGCGCGTGATCGATCCGCTGGGCGGCAGCTATTACGTCGAAGCGCTGACGGCCAAGCTGGTGGAGGAAGCCGAAACCCTGATCGCCGAAGTCGATACCCTTGGCGGCATGACAGCGGCAGTCGCCAGCGGAATGCCCAAGCGCCAGATCGAGGAAGCCGCCGCCGCCCGACAAGCACGGGTCGACCGGGGCGAGGATGTGGTGATCGGCGTCAACAAATACCCGGCCAGCGAACACGCACCGATCGAAACGCTGGAAGTCGATAACCACAAAGTCCGCGATGGCCAGATCGCCCGGATCGCCGCTGTGCGCGCCGGACGGGACGAAGCGATGTGCCGCGCGGCTCTGGAGGCGCTGACCGCGGGCGCCCAGCAGGCCCCCTCTCCATCCGACGAGAAGGCCAACCTCCTTGCCCTCGCTGTCGAAGCCGCGCGCGCCAACGCCACGCTGGGCGAGATCAGCGCTGCGCTTGAAACGGTATTCGGGCGTTATGGCACCACACCTGTGCCGGTTCGTGGCATTTACTCGCAGGCTTACGACCACGATGCACGTTATTCGCAGGTTATCTCCGGCGTGGAGGCGGTCGGCCGCCGTCTCGGCCGCCCTCCCCGCCTGCTGGTCGCCAAGATGGGGCAGGACGGGCATGATCGCGGCGCCAACGTGATCGCATCCGCCTTCGCCGACATGGGTTTCGAGGTGATTCCCGGCCCCCTGTTCCAGACCCCCGCCGAAACCGCCGCACTGGCGCTGGAACGCGGCGTGGACGCCGTGGGCGCCAGTTCACTCGCTGCCGGTCACAAGACTCTGGTGCCCGAACTGATCCGCCATCTGCGAGAGGCAGGGCGGGCAGACATCAAGGTCGTGCTGGGCGGAGTTATCCCTCCGCAGGACTACGATTTCCTGCGTGAAGCCGGCGTGCAGGGCATCTATGGCCCCGGCAGTAACGTGGTCGAATGCGCGGCTGACCTGCTAAGGCTGCTGGGGCACAACATGCCCCCTGCGAATGAAGATACGGAAAAAGCAGAAGACCCTGAATGAGCAACAATGCCATCCGCACCGACTGGACCCGCGCTGAAATCGCCGCGCTGTTCGACCTGCCGTTCACCGAACTGGTCTTCCGCGCCGCTGCGGTCCACCGCACCCATCATGCAGCAGACGAGGTGCAGCTCTGCACGCTGCTTTCCATCAAGACCGGCGGCTGCGCGGAGGATTGCGGCTATTGCTCGCAGAGCGCCAGCGCGGACAGCGGCGTGAAAGCCACCAAGCTGATGGAAGTGCAGCAAGTGCTGCAACGCGCTGCCCAAGCCAGGGACGCGGGAAGCCAGCGGTTCTGCATGGGTGCGGCGTGGCGCAATCCCAAGGATCGGGACATGCCCGCGATCGTGGAGATCGTGAAGGGCGTGCGGGCCATGGGGCTGGAAACCTGCATGACGCTGGGGATGCTCACCTCGAAACAGGCTGACATGCTGGCCGATGCGGGGCTGGATTACTACAACCACAACATCGACACCGGGCCGGAATATTACGAGCGTGTCGTGTCCACCCGCACGATGGAAGACCGGCTCGACACCTTGGGCAACGTGCGCGCCGCGGGCATCAACGTCTGCTCCGGCGGGATCGTGGGCATGGGCGAAACGCGTGAAGACCGCGTGGGGTTCGTCCACACGCTCGCCACCCTGCCCCGCCATCCGGAAAGCGTGCCCGTGAATGCGCTGGTGCCGGTGAAGGGAACCGTGCTGGGCGACATGCTGGCCGATACGCCGCTGGCGAAGATCGACGACATAGAGTTCGTCCGTACCGTGGCCGTGGCCCGTATCGCCATCCCGCGCAGCATGGTGCGCCTTTCAGCGGGGCGCGAGAGCATGAGCGACGCCACGCAGGCTCTGTGCTTCCTTGCAGGCGCGAATTCCATCTTCACCGGCGACAAGCTGCTGACCGCGCCCAATGCGGGCGACGATAGCGATGCCGCCCTGTTCGCCCGTCTGGGCCTGCGACCGATGGAAAGCGAAGAGCCTATGCGCGCAGAACAGGTGGCTGCGGAGTGACACCGTCTCCCTCCCGTCAGTTGGGATTGGTCGCGCTGGCTTTCCTGTTCACGCCTGCCAGCGCCAGCGAACCCGCCAATCAATGTGACGATCCGCAAACGCAGCAGGCGATGAACATGTGCGCCGCGCGCGATTTCGAGGCTTCGGATGCGGCGTTAAACGAACAATGGGCCGAAACCGTCGCGGTCCAAAAGGCGCGCGACGAGGATGTAGATCGCGAATACGACAGACAGCCCGGCTACTACGAAACGCTGCTGGAAGGGCAACGGCTGTGGCTGAAGTTTCGCGACGCCCAGTGCCTTTCGGAAAGCTTCATGGCACGCGGCGGATCTATGCAGCCAATGCTCCACGCCTTCTGCATGACCCATCTGACCGAACTGCGTATCCAGCAGTTGCGCGATCTCACCCGCGAGAACTAGGGTCGGGCAAGAATCGACGAGAGGACGATATGACCGACACTACTCCGCCCGCGAAGCTGGATACGCTGACGATCCACGCGGGCACCGCCCCTGATCCCACCACCAAGGCGCGGATCACGCCGATCTATCAGACGGCCAGCTATGTGTTCGACGATGCCGACCATGCCGCGCGCCTGTTCGCGCTGCAGGAATTCGGCAATATCTACACCCGCATCATGAACCCCACCAACGCGGCGCTGGAAGGCAAGATCGCCGCGCTGGAAGGCGGCGTTGGGGCCCTCGCGGTGGCATCCGGACACGCTGCCCAGTTCCTGGCATTCCACACCCTGATGGAAACCGGCTGCAACATCGTAGCCGCGCGCAAGCTCTATGGCGGATCGCTCAACCAGATTGGCGAGAGCTTCAAGAAATTCGGCTGGGAAGCGCGGTTCGTCGATGCCGATGATCCCGCCAACGTCGCTGCCGCCATCGATGAAAAGACCCGCGTGGTCTTTATCGAAAGCCTCGCCAACCCCGGCGGCGTGATCCAGGATATCGCCGCTATCGCCAAGGTCGCGCACGACGCGGGCGTGCCGCTGATGGTCGACAACACAATGGCCACCCCGATGCTGTGCCGACCGATAGAACACGGCGCGGACATCGTCGTTCATTCGACAACGAAGTTCCTGAACGGGCACGGCAATTCAATCGGCGGCGTGATCGTGGATGGCGGCAAGTTCGATTGGGCCGCGTCCGACAAGTTCCCGACGATGAGCGCGCCGAACGCATCCTATCACGGCGCGGTACTGACCGATGCGCTGGCCCCTGTCGGCCCGATCGCTTTCATCATCGCGTGCCGCGTACTGGGGCTGCGCGATCTCGGCCCGGCGATGGCGCCAATGAACGCCTTCCTTACGCTGACCGGGATGGAAACGCTGGCGCTGCGGATGGAGCGGCATTGCAGCAACGCGCTGGCGCTCGCCAAATGGCTGAAGGCACATCCGAAGGTAAGCTGGGTATCCTATGCCGGGCTGGAGGGTGATCCCTATTACGCGCTGGCTCAGCAGTATCTGGGCGGCAAGGGCGGCTCGGTTTTCACCTTCGGCCTGAAGGGCGGATACGAAGCAGGCGTGAAGCTGGTATCCTCCGCAAAGCTGTTCAGCCATCTCGCCAATCTTGGCGACACGCGGTCACTGATCATCCACCCCGCCTCCACCACCCACAGCCAACTTTCGGAAGAAGAACTGGTGCGTGCAGGCGCCGGGCCGGACGTGGTGCGCCTGTCCATTGGTATCGAGCATATCGACGATATCATCGCCGACCTCAGTCAGGCGCTGGACCAGGTATGATCGCGATGCGGCGCTGCTGATGTTCACAAAGATCCTCATCGCCAATCGCGGAGAGATCGCCTGCCGGGTGATCCGCACCGCGAAAGCGATGGGGATCGCCACGGTCGCCGTCTATTCCGATGCCGATGCCCGCAGCCCGCATGTCGCCATGGCGGGCGAGGCGGTTCATATCGGCCCCTCCCCCGCCGCCGAAAGCTATCTTCGGGCCGACCGGATCATCGCCGCGTGCAAGGCGACCGGGGCGCAGGCCGTGCATCCCGGCTATGGCTTCCTGAGCGAACGGGCGAGCTTCGTGGAAGCGCTGGAGGCAGAAGGGGTCGCCTTCATCGGTCCGCCCGCCACCGCCATCGCCGCGATGGGCGACAAGATCGAAAGCAAGCGTATCGCGCAGGCGGCCGGGGTCAGCGTTGTGCCCGGCTTCGTGGGCGAGATCGCCGATGCGGATCATGCCGCGCGGATCGCCGGGGAAATCGGCTATCCGGTGATGCTGAAGGCCAGCGCAGGCGGCGGCGGCAAGGGGATGCGGCTGGCCAGCAACGAAGACGATCTGCGCGAAGGCTTCGACAGCGTCCGGCGAGAGGCACTGGCAAGTTTCGGCGATGATCGGCTGCTGATCGAGAAATTCATCGAAAACCCGCGGCACATCGAAATACAAGTTCTGGGCGACCGGCACGGCAACCTGATCCACCTGAACGAGCGCGAATGTTCGATCCAGCGCCGCCATCAGAAGGTGGTGGAGGAAGCGCCTTCCCCCTTCGTCACCTCTGAAATGCGCGCGCGCATGGGGGAACAGGCAATCGCGCTGGCGCGGGCGGTGGGATATCATTCCGCCGGAACGGTGGAGCTGATCGTTTCCGGCGCGGACCGGACGGGCGAGAGCTTCTACTTCCTCGAAATGAATACCCGGCTTCAGGTCGAACATCCGGTGACGGAGGCGATCACCGGCGTCGATCTGGTCGAACAGATGATCCGCGTGGCAGCGGGCGAACCGCTTGGCTTCACGCAGGCAGATATCGGCGTGAATGGCTGGGCGATAGAAACCCGCGTCTATGCCGAAGATCCCTATCGCGGGTTCCTGCCCAGTACCGGGCGGCTGGTGCGATACGCGCCGCTCGTCGCTGAACACGCCGGGGAAGGATACGTCCGCGTCGATGACGGGGTGTCGGAAGGCGGCGAGGTGTCGCTGTTCTACGACCCGATGATCGCCAAGCTGATCACCTGGGCTCCGACCCGCGATGGCGCGGCGGACCTGCAAGTCGAAGCGCTCGACCGCTTCGAGATCGAGGGGCCAAGACACAATATCGATTTCCTCGGCGCTCTGATGCTGCACCCACGGTTCCGCGCGGGCGAACTGACCACCGGCTTCATTGCCGAGGAATATCCGGATGGCTTCCACGGCGCGCCCGCGGACGGCGAAAGGTTACGCACAATCGCCGCCATCGCCGCCGGGATGGCCTTTACCCGGCAGGCTCGCAGCCGACGCATTTCCGGCCAGATCAACGGCCCGCCTGTGCTGCCGATCGATTGGACGGTGCGGATCGACGGGCAGGACCATGCCGTCACGCTGGGCGATGGGCACGCCATGGTCGACGGCCAACGGATTGAGGGCACTTGCGACTGGATGCCCGGAATGCGCCGCGCGACAGCAACCGGCAACGGGCAGTCACTGGGCTTGCAAGTGCGGAGCGAAGGGCTGGAATGGATCATCGCGACGCATGGCGCCACACATCGCGCCCGCGCATTGCCTGCCAGGCTGGGCCCGCTGGCGGCGCGGATGATCGAGAAGCAGGAAGCTGACGTCTCCCTCCTGCTGCTCAGCTCCATGCCGGGCCTGCTGGTCGCGCTTCACGCGACCGTGGGCGACCGCATTGAACCGGGGCAACCCCTCGCAACGGTGGAGGCGATGAAGATGGAAAACATCCTGCGCGCCGGACGCGGCGGAACGGTGAAGGCGATCAAAGCTTCACCGGGCGAGACACTCGCAGCAGGCGCGGTAATCCTCGAACTGGAATGATCCCTCAGCGAGAGAGTATGGCTTCCACCTCCGCAAGCGCAGCCGGCGTATCCACATCGCGCAAAATGCCGGGAGGCGGATCGAGCAAAGTGGCCCCTGCCAGCAGCGGACCGGCACCCCTGTCCCCATCAAGCAAAGCCGCGCGCGTCAGCAGCGCTCGATCAAGCAGGGCCGGAACACCCGCCCGCCCATCCGCATGACGAGTGGCCGCGGGGGCCGTACTGTCGGCCAAGTCGCGAATATAGCCGGGCGTAACAAGCGGCATGTCAGCAAGGACGACGAGCAACGCAGACACTTCCAGCCGCAATGCATGACGGGCAGCCAGCGCGAGCGATGAACCCAACCCCTCCTCCGGGCGGGGGTTTATCAGCTTTGCCCAACCCTCCACGAAACTAACACCATCTGGCCCGGTGACGATCACCCCCGGCGCCAAGGCCTGTTCAGCCGCTTCCACACACCAGCGCCCCAGCGGCTTGCCCGCGCAGACCGCTTCCAGCTTCCCGCCGCCAAACCGCGTGCCCAGCCCGGCAGCGAGCACCGCGACCAGAGGCATGTCAGCCATGCGGGTGTATTGCCTCGTATTCTCCGACGATCTCCGCCAGCACGGAGAGCGCCAGCACACCCGGCTCACGACTGCGCGGGATCAGGCCGACAGGGCTGCGAACGCGGGCCACTTCCTCGGCGGAAAGCCCGGCTTCGACCAACCGTTCGACACGGCCGCGCCGTGCCTCCATCCCGCCTTGCGCGCCGACATGGAAAGCGGGGGTCGCCAGCGCCCACTCCAGAATCGCCTGTTCCCATTCGTGATCGTGGAACAGCAATATCACCGCCGTCCAACGATCAGCCGCCAATCCCTCAGGTTTACAACCAAGAGACAGGGCATCCTTGCCATGCGCGGCGGTTTCAATACCCGCCGCCTGTGCCAGCGCAGCCAGCGCGGCCAGTTCAGGCCCTTCTCCAAATAGCTGGAGCCGAAGAGCCGGAATATAGTGCCGCTGTGGCAGAGCCGCCGAAGGCAATGAAACGGTGGACGGCAACCGGGCATCGAGCGCGGCCACGGCGGCGCGACAAGCGGCACGATCAGGCGCGGGATCGATCAGCACGTCCAGCCCGCTGCCGCACGGCAGACGAAAATCGATCAGCGGCGACCCCGCGCCGAAGCGTTTGACCACCGGCCCGCTGGCTTCTGCAATCTCGGTGGCGAGCTGTTTCTCAAGGCATCCGTCGGCAAGGCTCCCCGTTATTCCGCCATCGGGATGCACTGCCAGTTGCGCGCCCAGCCGACGGGAAAAGCTGCCTTCGATACCCACGATCGTGCACAGCCCCACCCCCGGCTCGCAGGCGGCGCGCAGGGCTGCACGGTCATCGGCCCAGCTTGAAGTCACGCTGTCTCCTTCATCATCGGGTCGCCGCCGAGATGCGGCGCCCAATGATGAACCGGAATAGACGCAGAGCCACTACGTCAGGAAGGCACCACGCAGCGGAAATTGGCTGCGTCGGCCGTATCGCCGCTGCCGGTGTACTGGGCATAGGCCGGATAGGGACACAGCGGCCGCGACATCGGTTCGCCCGGCGGGCCAGCGGGCGCGCCGGGCATCATGGCCGGAACCGTGGTTGGCCGCGTGGCGATGATGCGGCTGGGCGCCTTGCCGGTGGTCGCCCAATCATCGATCACCGCCAGCGTATCGAACTGGCTCGGCCCGTCGCCGCCGGAGCAGTGATCCATGCCCGGCGCCATGAACAGGCGGAGTTGCTGCTGCGCCTGTGCCTGAGGGATCGAATGATAGGCCCCGCGATAGAACAGCACGGTGTTCCCCGCCGGGATCAGCCCGTCGTTCCACCCGTGGCTGAGCAGCAGCTTGCCGCCACGCGCGAAGAACGGACGCAAGCCATCGGACGGCACGTTGAGAATGTCGGCCCCGAAAGTGCGCGCATCATAAGTGCCGTGGAAGTAATCGAAGCTCTTCCAGTCCCAGTTCGGCTTGTCGCCGTAAACCAGCATGGAAAAATAGGTGTAGGCCACCGGGAACGGCTGCTGCCCCATGATCAGTGCGGCAAGCTGCATCTCGCTGCCCGCTGGCCAGCCGTTCAGCAGAGTGCCGCCACGCGGATCGGGGATGCCGTTGTAGATCGCACGCGCCGTTTCCACCTGCGCCGGGGTCAGGCACTGGTCGCCATCACCACCAGTGCACTGGATCGTCGCCGGATCGAACTGGCAGGCATCCGGGCGGCCGATCACGCCGTCTTCCAACCCGTCCAGCTTGTCACATTGCTTGACCGCAGCCTGATGCAGCGCCGTCAGCTTCGGCATGGAAAGCGCAGCGCCGGGCGCGCGCTGCGGCTGCCAACCGGCCCACATCGACTGCGTCATCAGGTCGGTCATCGGATTGGCCGGGGCCATGGCGCTGATCGCATCGAAATCTTCGGGATAGCGATAGGCGGACATCAGGCCCTGCCGCCCGCCGGTGGAGCAGGAATTCCACAGCGAGATTTTCGGCCCGTTACCATAGAACTGCTGAATCGCGGCCTTCGCGGTCACGACCATTTCATGCACGGCGCGGTGGCCGAAATCGACCAGCTTTTCAGGATGGCCCATGGCGAAATCCGCCGTCATGCCATTGCCGGTGTGGCCGGTATCGGTTGTCGCCACGGCGTACCCGCGCGTAAGCGGATCGGCGAGCTGCGAATAACTGAGCTGCCCGGCCCAGATGCCGTTGCCGATACCCACGAACTTGCCGTTCCAGCCGTTCGAGGGGAGCCAGACCTCAACCTTGATGTCTGAATCGCTGCTCGGCGTCAGAGTGGCCTGCACGCGGCAGAATTGCGGCACGTCCTTGTAAGCAGCATTGGCGACACCGGGTGGGAGATTGCCGGGCAGACCCGGCTGCTCGAACGCACCCTTCGCCACGATGGTGGCAGACGTAACCTTGCCGTTGGGTAAAGCAAGATTGGCCAGATCGCCGCAATCTGCCGCCTGCGCCGGTGACGCCACCACCGCAATCGCGGCCAGCGCCGTCCCACCGAGCCATGCTCGCGCCCGCCCCCAGTTAATCATCACCCTGTTCTCCCAATCCCTAAGCGAGTCCATCCGTTAATGGACTTTGTCCGTTCATAGCGGCGAATCCAGCGAAAACCATAAGCAGGCTTCAACCCACCACGCCCGCCCGGAACGCTTCATTTCAACCACAGATCAAGACAGTCGAGCCCCGGTTTTACACCAGCAGCTTCGTATCGATCGGCAGGCGGCGGATACGCTTGCCGGTCAACTTGAACAGCGCGTTGGTCAGCGCCGGAATCACCGGTGGCAGCGCAGGTTCGCCAAGGCCGGTAGGATCCTTGTCAGACAGCACCCAATCGACGTGAATTGTCGGCGTGGTGGGCATGCGCGGGACCGGATACTGGTGGAAATTGGAAGGCTTGGCCCCACCGTTTTCGATTTCCACCGCCAGCGCAACTGCCTGTCCCAGCCCGTCGATTACAGAGCCTTCAACCTGGTTCATTGCGCCCAGCGGGTTGATGATGTGGCTGCCCACATCGCCCACGACCCACACGTCATGTACATCCACCTCCCCACGGGCGTTCAGGCTGGCTTCGACGACTTCGGCAAAATATCCGCGGTGGCTGAAGAAGAACCCGAAACCCTTGGCCCGGCCATCGGCCGCAGGGGTGGACCATTTCGAGGTTTCCAACACCTTTTCGATCACCGCACTCGCGCGCTCCGCGCTGAACTCCGGCTCGGGCGCTCCGAAACCGCCGGCGGCGGGCGGATGGACCTCTGGCCCCGAGAGCAGGTCGAGCATCAGAGTCGGCAGATCGCTTCCCTGTGCCTGCGCTACCTCGTCAAGAAACGACTGGGTGACGAAGGCAATGGCGTTGGATTGCGGAGCCCGCATCCAGCCCATCGGCACGCGGGTGTTGATGATCGACTGGCCGTATCGCCACGCGCCCACGAAGCGGGCGGGAAACACGCCTGCTTCCATCTGCGCCGCGTTATGAAGCTGGCCATTCAGCCCCATGGTTACGAAGTGATCGTCGAACGCGGTCAGCTTACCGCTTTCGTCCAGCGCCGCGCGGAACTTGTGCCAGCCCGCGGGGCGATAGAAATCGCTCCGCAGATCGTCCTCGCGGCTCCAGATCAGCTGGATCGGCACACCCGGCTTCTTCGCCGCGATTGCCGCCGACTGAACCATGAAGTCGTTGATCAGGCGTCGACCGAACCCACCACCCATGCGCGTCAGATGGATCGTGATCTTGTCCGCCGGAATGCCAAGCTGCTGCGTAACGCCCTGCTGCCCCGATTGCGGAAATTGCGAAGGCGCCCAGATTTCCATCCGGCCGTCATCATGCGCCAGCGCGGTGCAGTTCATCGGCTCCATCGCCACATGGGCCAGGAACGGATAGTGGTATTCCGCCTCCACGACTTTCGCCGCGCCGGCCAGCGCGCCATCGACGTCGCCTTGTTTTACGAGCTCTTTCTCAGGCGTTCCGCTGTTGAAAAGCTCGCTCGCCTGCGCTTCGTATCCGGCGCTGGAATGGCTGGCCCATTCGCCGTTGTCCCATTCGATAACCAGCTTCTTGCGCGCCTGATTGGCGATCCACCAGTTGCTGGCGATCACCGCCACGCCATCGATCAGCAATTCGGGATTGTCGCCGCCTTTCAGCACGATCACATCTTCCACGCCGGGCGTGACTCTGGCCGCTTCGACATCGGCGGAAACCAGACGTGCGCCGAATGTCGGCGCCCGCTCGTAAGCGGCGAATTTCATACCGGGCAGGTTGATATCAACGCCAAAGATCGGCTCGCCGCGAACGATACGCGCGGAATCGACCCCGATGATCGGGCGGCCGATGATGCTGAAAGTCTTCGGGTCTTTCAGCGCAACCGTGGCCGCGTCAGGCGGCGGCAGCTTCGCGGCGTCGGCGGCAAGTTCGCCGTAAGTCAGCGACCGGCCCGACGATGCCTCGATCACTTTGCCCTTTTCGGTACGCAGCGTGTCGGCGGGAACGCCCCACCGTTGCGCTGCCGCCCCGACCAGCATCGCCCGCGCGGCTGCGCCAACCTGGCGCATCGGCAGCCAGTTCATCGGCGTGGCCATGCTTCCGCCTGCCATCTGGCCGGTAAAGAAGCTGCCATATTTCAGATCGTAATCGGCCTGCTCGACAGAGACATTGTCCCAGTCCGCATCCAGTTCCTCTGCAATCAGCATCGGCAGCATGGTCTTGATGCCTTGCCCGATCTCCGGGTTCTTGCCGACGATGGTGATCGCGCCATCACTGGCGATGCTGACATAGAGGTTGAGCGTGGCGGGGGCCGCTTCTACCCCGGCAACAGCGGCACGTGCGGCCATGGGTAGCGTCGCTGCCAGCATCAGGCCACCCCCGGCTAGGGCGCTTGCCCGCAGGAGGGTGCGGCGGTCCAGTGCGATTGCCTCAGACATTGGCCGTCCCCTCTTCGACAACAACGGCGATCGCATCACGAATACGGGTGTAGCAGGCGCAGCGGCAGATATTCCCCTGCATCGCCTGATCGATCTGCTGCGCATCCGGCTTCGCATTGCGGGCCAGCAGCGCGGTGGCCGTCATCAGCTGACCGGCCTGACAATAGCCGCACTGCATCACGTCCTCGTCCACCCAGACCTTCTGCAACGCGCGGCCCACGGGGCTTTCAACCAGCGCCTCAATCGTCGTGACCTTGCGATCGCCGATCGAACCGACCTGCAAAGAGCAGGAACGTGCCGCCACGCCATCCACATGAACCGTGCAGGCCCCACAGGCGCCGATGCCGCAACCGAACTTGGTGCCGAGCATTCCAAGTTCATTCCTCAGCGCCCACAGCAGCGGCATTTCTGCCGGTACGTCGAGCTCCCGCGCCTCGCCGTTGATCTCGACCCGGTAGGCCATGCCATTCTCCCAATTATTATCGTGGCCGGCAGTACCGGACATAATCAAGGCACTGTAACAATAGCCATGCTGTGTGAAAAGCGCGTGATGGACACACCCGCTTGAAATACCCTTCGTGCCGTTTACGCTTGCACAAACGGCAGGGACCGTGATCGGGAGAATAATGGAGAGGGGCAAAATCAGCGAACCGGGCAAAGGCAAGTCGAGCTTCGACATCTACCGCGAGGGAGGAACGACACGATCGATCCACCTGACGGTTCTGCTGGTGATCGTCGCCCGCCGATGGCGTTCCCTCCTCGACGAACGTCTTAGGCTGATCGGCCAGAGCGCGGCCCGGATGGAAGCGCTGGCCGCAATCATCAATTCGCCCTGGCCCAGCGCTCAGGTGGATATCGCCCGTCGCCTTAGGATCGAAGGCCCAACGATGACGCGGATGCTCGACTCGCTGGAAGCCGATGCGCTGGTCGAACGCCTGCCCGATCCTGGCGATCGCCGCACGAAGCAACTGCGCCTCACCCCTCAGGGAGAGGCGGTGCTGAAGGATATCTTCGCCATCGCTGACGAACTTCGCGAACGTCTGCTCGGCGGCCTGTCCGACGCGACGGTGGAGGAACTAAATGCCACCCTGCAATCGCTCAGCGATCGGCTGGATGACGGGCTGCCCGACCTGGAGGTCTGACAGCCCGCAAAGTCATCCGACGATCCGGCGGCGATTACTCGCTGCGGCCCCAGTCCTCGTTGGCACGGGCGATCAGGTAAGTGTGGATCGCCTCTGCATCTTCCGGCTTCAGGATATCGCCGAAACTGGCCATGCCCTTTTCCGTGTAGAGCCCTTTCAACACGATATCGTTGAATTTCGCATGGGTATCGCGCGTCATATGCCGCAGGTCCTTGACCCCGCCGATGGCGTTGCGGCCGTGGCACAGGGCACAGGTATCCGCGAACAGCTGCATACCGCGTGAAATCTCCGCCTCGGTGCCGCGCAAGGCAGGGGGCGGCTGGACCGCTTCCTTTTCCGCAAGGGCGGGCAACTGGACATTGCCGTCCAGCCTGAACACCAGCAGGCGCGCCGAAGCACGGGGCAATTCGATCCCGGCGCTCTGTTCGATCTGGGCCGCACCGCCGCCCCAGCCCGCGTTGACGGCGATATATTGCACACCATCCAGCATATAGGTGATGCCACCGCCGACAGGCGCGCTCTGCGTCGGGTATTCCCACAGCACCTCGCCCGTGCGCGCGTTGAAGGCGGCGAAGGTCTGCTTGGTCGTGCCTTCAAACACCAGATCGCTGGCGGTAACGAACACGCCGCCATTGCCATGGCGCGGCAGCGGCACCTGCCAGGCGACCCGCTGGTTCACAGGGTCCCAGGCGGTCAGCATCGCCTTTTCCAGCTTGTTCGCCTCTTCCATCAGCGTGGCGCGCTTGCGCCCGGCTTCACCGGTATATCCGCCCCAGCCGCTGTTCGAACGGCGGGGCTGCGGCGTCCATCCGGGCTGGACCGCATAGACGAAAGCGGACTGATAGGCGGGGAAATAGGCAAGGCCCGTGCGCGGGCTGAACGCCATCGGGAACCAGTTATGCGCCCCGCCCGGCCCCGGCGCGACCAGCGCGGGATCGGTGGTGTAGCGCACCCGGTCACTGGTGATCGGCCGGCCCTTGGCGTCGAAGCCTTCGTTCCAGTTCTGGAATACATGCGCCCCGGCAGAGATGAACTCGCCAGTCGCGCGATCAAGGACGTAGAAGAACCCGTTCTTCGGCGCCTGCATCAGCACCTTGCGCTCGCGGCCATCGATCTGGAGATCGGCGCTGATCATCGACTGGGTGCAGGTCCAGTCCCATTCCTCGCCCGGGTTCATCTGGTAATGCCAGGCGTAGCTGCCATCATCGGCGTGAAGCGCGACGATCGAACAGACGAACAGATTGTCGCCTTCGTTGTTGGATCGGTAATAGCGGGCGTGCGGCACCGAATTGCCGGTGCCGATGTAGACCAGCTTCAGTTCCGGGTCATAGGCGATGGAATCCCACGGGTTCGCTCCACCGCCCAGCTGTTTCCACATCCCCTCGGTCGACCAGGTCTCACGCACCCAGCTCATCACCGGATCGCTTGCCTCGCCATCCGGACCCTTCGCCGGGTCGCCGGGGGTGAGGTAGAACTTCCACAGCTTCTCGCCGGTATCGGCATCATAGGCCGCCGCGAAACCACGCACACCCAGATCGCCGCCGGACTGGCCGATAACCACCCGCCCGTCGAACACGCGCGGTGCGCCGGTGATGGAATAGGCGTAATCCGTGTCTTCCGGATAAGTGCGCGTGCTCCACACCGGTTTACCGGTGGCCTTGTCCAGTCCGATCAGCCGCCCATCGAGCGTGGCGATGATGATCTTGTCGCCCCACATCGCCAGTCCGCGCGCGACGGGTTCGCAACATGCCAGCCGCGCTACTTCGCGGGGAACTTCCGGGTCATAGGTCCACAGCCGTTTGCCGGTCCGCGCGTCGTAAGCGATCGTCACGTTGAACGGCAGAATGTTGTAGAGCACGCCGTCGGAATAGATCGGCGTCGCTTCCACGCCCCGGAACGTGTCAAGATCGTCAAACCACGCGAGGCCGAGGCGCGAGACGTTGCTGGCGTCGATCTGCGTCAGCGGGCTGTATCGCTGCGCCGTATAGTCACGCCCGTCACTGGGCCAGTCCCCCGCGGCGGGGGCGGCCAGCGGATCGGTCGAGGCGGTATTTCCCGCGGGCGTCTGGGTGCCCGCCACGCAGGCGGCCAGCATCGCAAGCGCGCCAGCGAGCGCAACGGTTCGGCTTCGAAGGGTCATCAGTTCCTCGGCGGTTCGGCAATCGGCTGCGTTCCATCGACCAGCCGGCCGACGGTCAGGGACTGGGCTTGTTCTGCCGTCCCCGGTGGGCGGTGATAGGCGCCGACTTCTCCCCTGTCAGGGATGAATGCCTCGCCCGTCACAGGGTTGGGATAGTGGAACGGCACGATGTAATAGGCCGGATAGGTCAGATAGACCGTGCTGGGCGGAAGATCCGGCGGCGGATCGAACTTGTCGGGCCAGGTATTGTTGAGGGCGTTTTTGCCCCACCCCTCCCAACTGGTGTACATCGTGAAAGGTCCAGACAGGCGGCTGATCCGCCACACGCCGTCCGCGCCTTTTTCATAGGCGTTTTCGTATAGCGGCAGACCCCAGCCCCCGTTGCTCATCACATAGGCGCGGCTGCGGACCCAGCCGGTCTTACCGTCCGCCGAAATGTCGGGGATCGGCTGGAACTGCATGTGATTGGCCAGCACATTGGGCTTCGCGCCGTCAGGACCGAAAGCCGTCTGCATATATTCCAGCACGCGATGCTTGCCCAGGAACAGGCCCTTGCCGCCGATCTCCAGCGTCGCATCATCGGTGAACAGTTCCGAAAGCTGGGTCCACTGGCCCTTGTCGACGAAGTAGCCATAGGTGCGCTGTAGCCGCTCTATGGCGTTCATGTCCTCGAGCCGCGTGATCCGCGCGTCCAGTTCAGCCAGTTCCTCCGCACTTTGCGCGAAGGAGGGGATTGAGGCGGTGGCGGCGACGGTGGCAAGCAGAGCCGCTGCGAAAGCTAGTCCGTTTCTCATTGACGCCCCACCACGTTGTCGGCCGGCTGCGGAATGTCTTTCAGCGACTGGCCAGTTACCGGATGATCGAAGCTGAACGGCGGGATGTAGGCTGCCGGATAGGATCGATAGAGTTCCGTAGGCGGCTTGTCCGGCGGGAACAGCGCGCTCTGCCCGTCCATCGGCAGGGCGCCGCGCGCGAAACCCACGTCATAATCCGTCTGCGCGGTTACGTAGAAATGCAGGCTGTCGAACTTCCACGCGCTGCCTTCCTTCACATAGCGGTTTTCGTAGATGCCAACGCCCCACACACCGTTCGCCCCGGGCTCGGAAAGCATGACCATGCCCTGCCAGCGGCCAGTGGCCGTCCTGCCATCAGGCGCGACGACCACGATCGGCTGCAGCATCATGTGGTTGTTCAGATAGCCACGTCCCAGCCCCTGCGGCCCGAACAGCAGCATGGACCGGCGGATGCGGTCGCGGCCGATGTAAACGCCATGCTGGCCGTATTCGAAGCTGCCGCCACTCGCGAACAATTCGGATGCGCGATCCCACAGGCCCTTGTCGAAATAGAACCCGAACATCGCGGTCAGGTTTTCGATCTCCGCCTGATCTTCCAGCCGCGCCACGCGATTTTCGTAAGGGGCCAGCGCACCGCCCACTGCGCGAACGCGCGGGCGAACCTCGGCATGGAACGGCGGCACGTTCGTTTCCGGGAATGGGCGGTAATCGGCGGTGGAAGGCCGGTCCGGCGCGAAATTCACTGAGGCGTCGCTCCGCGCGACGCCTTCACCTGGCTGCAACCGGGCCCAACCCTTCTCGTAAGGGACCACGAAGTTGACGTAGAGGTGCAGGGCCTTGATCTTCCAGACCCCGCCTTCCTTCACATAAGTATTCTCGTAAATGCCGTCGCGCCATTCGGCGTGCTTCTTGTACTGGCCCAGCATTCCCTGATCGCGCCAGCGGGCGCTGGCGCTCATGCCGTCAGCGGCGACCGTGACCGCGGGTTGCAGCGTGATCCATTCATTGAGCTGACCGTAGATCAGCCCTTCCTGCCCGCCGTGCAACCGGCGCAGATATTCCGCGATGCGCGCCTTCTGATAGACGCCGTCCAGCCCGATTTCGATCGTGCCGTCATCGGCAAACAGGGCGGCCGCCTGATCCCACAGGCCGCGATCGACGTAATAGCCGAAGGCGCGCTGCAGCTTCAGCACAGCCCGCGTACCTTCCAGCCGTTCGACCCGCAGGGTGAGTTCAGAAACGCCGGCATCGGCCCTTTGCGCCAGTGCAGGAACCGGCGCGGCCAGCAGGACCGCCGCCAGCAAGGCGGCTCGCAGTGTCATTCGATTGTCCCCTCTTCCCACGTCGTCGTGCGATTTGCGCCCATGATAGAGCGCGACGCGGCGGTGAGAAGCCCCAATCGAAATCAATCGATTGCCATTGTGAAGGACCAGCGGCCACCGGAAGCCGCCCCGTCCCCGCCATCAGGTGGCGATGCCGATCGTACTGGTCGCGGTGTAACCATCCGTCACCGATCCGGCCATGGTCAGCGTCATCACCGCCATCTGCGCCGCCGTGTTGTCGGCGAATATGCCGTCACTGGCCAGCGAAACCCGATTATAGGCCGAAACGCTCGCCTGATAGGCGCTGGTGGCATAGACTTCCGCGCATTGCGCCTGCGGCATTGCGAATTGCGAGATGAGCACGGCGTAACGGCCCGATGTCGCATTCGTCTGGCTGGAGAACACCTCGAAATGGATGTGCGGCCAGCGGCCTGAATAGCAGCCCGGAAACACGGTGGTGAAAGTCACCTGCCCGTTGGCGTCCGTCACCTGAACGCCGCGCAGATAGCTTTCGGTGGGCAGGTTATAGAGCGAATAGGCGCCATCCTTGTCACACTGCCAGATATAGACGGCGTATCCCTGCAGCGGTGTGCAGCCATTGTTGGCATCGACCAGCGTCAGCGTCAGCCGCGTCTCCACGCCGGTAGCGACCGTGGTGGACGATCCGACGAAGCTGGACCGGATATCGCTGCGGACGACGCCCAGCGAAGTCAGCGCGTTGGAAGTGATACCGGCGGAACTGTTGGTCCCGTCGCCGGGATAGGGGCCATTTGTCTCGCTGGCCGGAACGGTGCACGCCGCGGTCGAACCCGGGGATGGCGTGGGGGTCGCGCTTGACGATGGGGTGGGGGTCGGTGTGACGGTTCCGCTCCCACTGCCCGACGAGGACGAGGATGGCGAACCGCCTCCACCGCAGCCAGCCAGAAGGGCGCCGCCGCCCACGCTGCCAAGCCATGCCAGCGCCCGCCGCCGGCCCAGCCGCAAATGGTCAATACGTTCGATATCTTCGAGAAGCCCGTGCCCATGTGAGGCGGGTGAATTGGATGAGGTAGTGGTCAAGCCCTTCACTCCACAAATGAAGGACGCCGCCCTGTGCGCTTACACTTATGGCAGCATCCGCCTCCCTCAACGCTGCCCGCAAACAATTCCTTCGCAGCGTTCTCTTACTACGCCTGAAACCGCCGAAGGCTTCCGCCGTCCGCTATCACCTCGCGGGCGCAATTGTGGCCCGGTGCGCCAGTTACTCCGCCGCCGGGATGGGTGCCTGCACCACACATGTAGAGTCCGCCGACAGGGCCGCGATAGCTGCCGTGGCCAAGCATCGGGCGGGCAGACCACAACTGATCCGGCGTCATCCGGCCATGCATGATATCGCCACCGGCAAGGCCAAACTTGCGCTCCAGCCCCTTGGGCGAAAGCACCTGCCGTCCGATGATCGAGGCGCGGAATCCGGGGGCATGGGCTTCCACCGTGTCGATCACCGTGTCGGCAGCCGCATCCTCTTCCGCATCCCAGTCACGCCCGTCCGGCAGTTCGGGCGCGAACTGCTGGCAGAACAGGCTGGCGACATGCAGGCCCGGTGGCGCAAGGCTGTCATCCACGGTGGAGGGGATCAGCATCTCAACGATCGGTTGCCTTGACCAGCCGTGCCGCTTCGCATCGATGAAGGCACGATCCATGTAATCCAGCGTCGGGGCGATGATGATGCCGGATTGATGGTGCTCCCCCGGCTCGGGCAGGCAATTGAAGCGCGGCAACTCGCTGAGCGCCACATTCATTCGAAAGGTGCCCGAACCGGCCTGATAGCCCTTCATCCGGCGGCGAAATCCGGCAGGTAGATCGGATTCAGCGAACATCCGGTCATAGAGTATCTTCGGCCCGACATTGGCGATGACCCGCAAGGCGGCGATCTCCTCCCCGCTCTCCAGCCGGACGCCAGCAACCCGGCCGCCATCGACCAGCACCCGCTCCACCGGGCTTTCCAGGCTGATTTCCACACCCGCATCGCGGCAGACCCCTGCCATGATCTGCGTGATCGCCCCCATGCCGCCGACGACGTGCCCCCACGCGCCTTTCCTGCCGTTCACCTCGCCAAAGACGTGGTGCAACAGAACATAGGCCGATCCGGGGGTGTCCGGGCTGGCATAATTGCCCACCACCGCATCGAAACCGAAGGCCGCCTTCACCGCTTCGCTTTCGAACCACTGGCCCAGGAAGCTGGTGGCGGAACCTGCGAACAAGCCCAACAGGTCGCGCTTCTGTTCCACGCTGAACCGCGCCGCGCCCCGGCTCTGTAGTGCACCCTCGATCAATGTACGCCAGCCCTCGCCCACATTCGGCGGCGCCTTGAGCGCGAGATCGCGCAGCACATCAGCCACCGCCTCCAGCGCCTCGTAATAGCCGGGCAACGCTTCCGCATCGCGTGTGGAAAACCTGCGGAACTCCTCCTGCGTGCGTTCCAGCCCACCCCCCAGCTTCAGGTAGCCGCCATCAGGTTGCGGCAGGAAGTTTGAAATCGGCCGCTCAATCACGCGATAGCCGCGATCCGCCAGCCGCATGTCCGCGATCACTTTGGGCTGAAGCAGGCTGACGGTGTAGCTGGCGACGGAATTGCGGAAACCGGGGTGGAATTCCTCCGTCACCGCCGCGCCGCCCACGATGTCACGCCGTTCCAGCACGCGCACCTTCAGCCCCGCCCGGGCGAGGTAGAAAGCGCAGACGAGGCCGTTGTGCCCCGCGCCGATGATGATCGCGTCGTATCGCGTCATTCCGACATCCTAGAGCAGCGGGGGAAGCCGGGAAATGGCGATCGCATGAACCCGCCCCATCCCGGGAATCGGTTGTCAAACCTGCGGCCACCGATAATCTGGCGCGATAAGCATAAGACAGGAGAGGCAGGCCAATGGCCGATGGGCAGGGAAAGGCGCCCGGCGCGACCGATATGGGTCGGCGCGGGTTTCTGGGGGCAGCGGCGTCACTCGGCACCGGTGCGGCGATAGCCGGTCTGGCGACGCCCGCCATGGCCCGCGCGGCAGAAGGTTCAGCGCCGCAGGGTCCCGCGCCGCAAGTTGATTTCCCGGATGCGGGCAACCTGTTCGGTGGCGGCGGTCCGCTGGCGAATAACCGCGCCGAAATCGACCTGTTCGATTGCGAAGTCGAAGGGCAACTGCCGGCCGGTCTGGACGGCGTGTTCTACCGCGTGGGTCCAGACCCGCAGTATCCCAAGCCGCCGGAACATGCCTCTGACATCATGTTCGATGGCGAAGGCCACGTGTCGATGTTCCGCATCAGGGACGGACACGTCGATTACCGCACCCGCTATGCCAAAACCCAGCGCTGGAAAGCCCAGCACGCCGCACGCCGGTCACTGTTTGGCATGTATCGCAATCCCTTCACCGACGATCCCAGTGTCGAAGGGCTGAGCCGCGGCACCGCCAACACCCAGCTGTTCCTGCATCACGGCAAGCTGCTGGTGTTCAAGGAAGACAGCCCGCCCGTCTACATGGACCCGCTGACGCTGGAGACGCTGGACGATTACTACACCTTCGGCGGCAAGTTGCAGAGCCAGACGCATACCGCCCATCCGAAGATCGATCCGCTGACCGGCGAATACATCAGCTTCGGCTATGAAGCGAACGGGCTGCTGTCGAAGGACCTCTTCGTATTCTCCGCCGACAAGGACGGGAACGTGAACTGGTCGGTCACCGTGCAGGCCCCCTATGCCGGAATGATGCACGATTTCGTCGTCACCCAGCGCCATATCGTGCTCTATCTGACCAATATGGTGTCGGATATGGACCGCATCCGCGCGGGCGGCGTCCATTTCTCCTACGATTCCAAGACGCCCTGTTACATGGGCGTGATGCGCCGGGGCGGTGACGGGAAGGACCTGCGCTGGTTCACCGGGCAGAACCTGTTCTGCACCCACGCGATGGGCGGCTGGTCCGATGGGGACAAGGTGATCGTCGATTGGGACGGGGGCGAAGGCAACCAGTTCCCGTTCTTCCCCAGCCTGCATGAACCGTTCGATCCGGCGAAATCGACCGGATATATCCGTCGCTTCACCATCGATCTCTCCAGCCGCAGCAACGACCGTTATCAGACAGAAACGCTGTTTCCCGAAGTCACCGGCATGCTGGCGCGGCAGGACGACCGCTTCCACACCCTGCCCTATCGCTACGGCTATCTGAACGGCTTTGGCGCGCAGGGCGGCTGGTGGATCATCGACCATCAGGAAAAGAAGACGCAGCTCGTCTCCGTGCCTGATTACTCGCTGTCGGAAATGACCTTCGTGCCCCGGAAAAAAGATGCGGAGGAAGGCGACGGATACCTGATCGGCATCGGCAGCAGCGTAAAGGAAAGCGGCCGGTCCGACCTGATCCTGATCGACACGAAAGATCCCGGTGCCGGGCCGGTCGCACGGGTGAAAATGCCGTTCAAATGCGTGGGGCAGGTCCACGGTTTCTGGGCGGACGCGAGCGACATTCCCGGGGCCAGTGCTGCGTGAGGGGGGCTGGCTGGCGCGCCGCCATCGCGTCTGTCGCGCTGATCTCGCTATGCGGCGCGGCAGACCGTCCCGCATGGGTGGACGATGCGCGGCTGGGCAATGCCGATGCGGAACCCGGCCAGTGGATGAGCACCGGGCGCACGTGGGACGAACAGCGGTTCAGCCCGCTGACGCAGATAAACGACGGCAACGTCGGCCAGCTAGGTCTGGCATGGTATGCCGACATCAATACCGAACGCGGGATGGAGGCCAGCCCGCTGGCGATCGACGGCGTGCTCTACAACGTGCAGCCGTGGAACATCGTCACCGCCTATGACGGCAAGACTGGCCGCGTGCTGTGGACCTATGATCCGCAAGTGCCGCTGAAATATGGGCGCATGGCCTGCTGCGACATCGTCTCTCGCGGACTGGCCGCATGGGAAGGCAAAATCTACGTCGCCACGCTGGACGGGCGGCTGATCGCGCTGGATGCCGCCAGCGGCAAGCCGCTGTGGTCCACGCTGACGGTGGACCCGACGAAAAGCTACACCATCACCGGCGCGCCGCGCGTGTTCGACGGCAAGGTGGTAATCGGCAACGGCGGCGCGGAACTGGGCGTGCGCGGCTATACCAGCGCCTATGAAGCGGCGACCGGCGAATTGCTGTGGCGTTTCCACACGGTGCCCGGCGATCCAGCGGAAGGGTTTGAAAACGCGGCCATGGAAATGGCGGCGAAGACGTGGACCGGCGAATGGTGGAAAGCGGGCGGCGGCGGAACGGTGTGGGACAGCCTGTCCTACGACCCGGAACTGAACCTGCTTTACATCGGCACCGGCAACGGATCGCCATGGTCACAGAAATGGCGCAGCCCCGGCGGCGGGGACAATCTGTTCCTGGCCTCCATCGTCGCGCTCGATGCCGATACCGGGGAATACCGCTGGCACTACCAGACCGTGCCGGGGGAGGAGTGGGATTATACCGCCACCCAGCAGATGATTCTGGCCGACATCGGCATCGATGGACGGCAGCGCAAGGTGCTAATGCAGGCGCCGAAGAACGGGTTCTTCTATGTGCTCGACCGCGAGACGGGAGAGCTGATTTCCGCCGAAAAGTTCGTACCGGTGAACTGGGCCAGCCGGATCGACATGGAGAGCGGCAGGCCGGTGGAAAATCCCGGCGTCCGTTATGGCACCACGCCGATCATGGTTTCGCCGGGTGCAGGTGGTGGCCACAACTGGAACCCGATGGCCTACAGCCCGCTGACACGGCTGGTCTATTTGCCGGTGACCGAAACCTACATGGCTTATGGCGCGGCAGAGAGCTTCGAGCCGGGCAGCGGTAGTCTGGGCACCAGTTTCACCGGCTTCGATGCGGAGCGAAAGGCTATCGCGGAATATTCCGACGCGCATTCAAAAGGCTGGCTGTCCGCTTGGGACCCCGTGCGCCAGCGCGAAGTATGGCGCGTCCCCTCTCCCCAGAAGGGCAGCGGGGGCGTGCTCGTGACGGCCGGCAATCTGGTGTTCGAAGGGACCATCGGCACCACCTTCGCCGCCTATCGCGCCGATACCGGGCAGAAGGTCTGGGAAATGCCGGTGCAGCAGGTGCCGATCGCGGCGCCGATCACTTATACGGTGGATGGCGAACAATATATCGCCGTGAACGCCGGTTGGGGCGGCGGGCTCGCGCATGTGGAACGGTCCAACTACACGCAGTTGTTCCTGTCACGCCCGCGCCTGCTGGTGTTCAAGCTGGGCGGCACGGCAAAGCTGCCGCCGATGCCCGCTGCTTCTATGGAGGTGCCGGAACTGGCCGCACCCCCCGCCCTGTCCGGAACAGCCGCGCAAGTGGCGCAAGGCGAAGCGCTTTATGCCGCGAATTGCGCGCTATGCCACGGCGCGGGCGCACGCGGAGGAGTGAAAGACCTGCGCCACATGTCGCCGGAAACCCATTCCGCCTTCGCCGACATCGTGCTGCGCGGGACGCGTGAACGCAGCGGCATGGCCAGCTTCGCCGACCTGCTTTCCGAAAGCGAAGCGGAGGCGATCCACCATTATCTGATTGCAAGAGCCAACGCCGATTGGGACAGCCGGTGAGAACGAGAGGAAGAACAAGATGATCGCACGCCCGCTTCGACATGCCGCCGCATTCGCGTCGGCCCTGCTGCTGGCCGGTTCGGCCGTGCCCGCGCTGGCCGAATATGACTATCCCCCCACCTACGCGCAGGATCGTGCGGAGATAGAGGATCTGACGGCGCGATACCTGTTCGCCATCGATTACTTCGACTGGGATGCCTACGTCGCCACTTTCGCCCAGGATGGAGAGCTGGAATTCGCCAGCGGCACATCAAAGGGGCGTGACGCAATCAGGGAGGCCGTGACAAGCTTTTCCAAGCGCATCGGCGAATTCTATCACACCGAAGACGGCAAGCCTGCCCTGCTGCGCCACGTCGTGCTGCAATCCGCCGTGCGCGTGGAAGGGGACCGGGCGTGGGGCCGTATCCTGTGGGTCGAAATGGCCAATGACGGCCCCGGCGATGAAATGAAGATGGGCACTTATGGCATCTATGAAGACGAATACACCAAGGCTTCGGGCCGCTGGCTGATCGCCAAGCGCCGCGTGCTCAACGAATTCCTCCCCGGTCGCCGGTCAGGTCCGAACAACCCGGTCAGCGATATGGACAAGCTGGCAGAAGCCTGGCGCGCAAACCGATAAGAACGCCCGATGTCCCGGACCGACGGTTGCATATCTTCGGGACATCTTAAGCTTTCCAATGTAGTAACGGCGTCCGCACCGTCGGAGGGCGCCGCCCCATTCCAGACGGGATGCGCATGGTTTCCATCGCGGTAACCACAAGCGAATTCGGTAAACTGGGGCAGCAATCGTGACATTCTCTCACGCAGGCAATTGGCAAGGCCGGATCAAGCTGCGCCACATCCTGCTGCTGGGATTCCTGCTCAGGGCCGCGTGGGCTCTGCTGGTCGATGTAAGCCCCATGTCGGACGGCTTCGTTTACGATCAGTTGGCGCAGCGCATCGCGGGCGGGCACGGCTATTCATGGCCTACTGGACAGCTGACCGCATACTGGCCTGTCGGTACATCAGCGTTTTACGCCATTATCTACACGGTGTTTGGCCACAATCTCGGCATCGCCGCAGCAGTGAATGTCCTGCTGGGCACGCTGCTGATCGCCGCCACATATGCGTTGGTAAAAACGCAGTTCGATCGCTGCATCGCCCTGGCGGCAGCCGCGATTGTGGCCGTGTGGCCAAACTGGATCGCCTTCACCACGATCATTTCCAGCGAGCTGCCCTCAACGCTCGCGTTCACAGCTGCCCTTGCGGTCGCTTTTTCCGGGCGGGGCAGCGGTTGGATCAGGGCCGCTCTGTCTTCGGCGCTGCTCGTGCTCGCCACCTATTTCCGCGCCAACCTGCTGCCTTTCCTTCTGCTGGTTCCCGCACTCGGCGCAATCCAGCAGCGAAGCGTGAAGCATCTTGTTGTGCATGGGCTACTGGCGGCGGTGATCGGGACTGCACTGATTGCACCATGGGCGCTGCGGAACGAGCGCGCATTTGGCGAACGCGTGACGATTTCCACCAACTTCGGCGTCAACCTGTGGATCGGCAACAATCCGCAGGCTGATGGCGGGTATATGGGGCCCCCGCCGATCAACGCCGATCCCGCGCCCACGAACGAAGTGGCTGAAGACAAGCTGTATCGCGAGCACGCAATCAACTTCATCCGCGAGAACCCCAGCCGTTACCTTCAGCTTTCGCTGGCGCGCGTGGTGCAGACCTTTGATCGCGAAACTTACGGGGTGGCCTGGAACGACAATGGCCTGACGGAAAGCGCAAAACTGCCGCTCAAGGCGATCATGACCGCTTATTGGCTGGCGATTTTTGGCGCCGGGATCGCAGGGCTGGCCGTCTATGTCTGGCAGAAGCCGATGCGCATCCTGTCACCGTTCGTGGTGCTTCCGGCGGCGCTGGTCGCGCCATCTATACTGATCATGGCCAGCGAACGTTTCCATTATGGCCTGACGCCCTTCATCGCCGCATTCGCCGCATATGCGGTTGTCCGATTCCTGCCGCTGGTGCATCGGGGGCCGCAGAGCGACGGATGGGGGAATGGCGTTCCCAATGGCTGATACTGGGCAAAGGGTCCTCGCGGTGGACCTCGACGGAACACTGCTGCGTTCCGACATGCTGTTCGAAAGCTTCTGGTCGGCTCTTGCCGGGCGCTGGTCCACGCCTTTCGCCGCTATGCGCGGACTGGCCGGTGGGCGCGCCAGCCTGAAACAGACGTTGAGCGGCCTCGCCAATGTCGACGTTACCGGCCTGCCTTATGACGAAGCTGTGATCGCCCACATCCACAAATGGCGTGAAGACGGCGGCAAGGCGGTGCTTGTCACCGCCACCGACAGCAAGCTGGCAGAAGCGATCGCCAACCATCTCGGGATCTTCGACGAGGTTCACGGATCGGATGGCAAGCGCAACCTGAAGGGGGCGGCCAAGGCAGCCTTTCTGGAAGAGCGATACGGCCCGCGCGGCTTCGCCTACATGGGCGATTGTGACGTCGATCTGGCCGTGTGGGACAAGGCAGGCAGCGCGGTTGCCGTTACCAGCAACGCCGGGCTGCGGCGCAAGCTGCAACAGCTGCACGATACGGCGGAGTTTATCGATCGACCCCCACCGAAGGCGAAGTCTTATCTGAAGGCGTTGCGCCCGCATCAGTGGTCGAAGAACCTGCTGATCTTCCTGCCGATGTTCGCGGCACAACAGCTGGACATCGAAACGCTGGTCCGCAGCGTGATCGCTTTCGTTGCTTTCAGCCTGATCGCCTCCAGCGTCTATGTGCTGAACGACTTGCTGGATTTGTCACCCGACCGTGCGCACCCGCGAAAGCGCAATCGCCCGTTCGCTTCCGGTGCGGTCCCGATTGCACATGGCACATGGCTGGCCGCAGGCTGCCTGATCGGCGGTTTCGCCGCCGCCCTTTCGCTGGGGTGGCCGTTTACATTGGCCATGACGGCCTATTACCTGCTCACTCTCGCCTATTCGCTGGACATAAAGCGCAGGCTGGTGATCGACATCTGCGCCCTCGCCACCTTGTACATGATGCGCATCATTGCAGGTGGGGCGGCCACCGGCATTCCTCTTTCGGTCTGGCTGCTGGCCTTTGCGCTGTTCTTCTTCTTCTCGCTGGCGGCGGTGAAGCGGCAGGCAGAACTGATCGACGCAGCCAACACCGGAAAGCTGAAGGCGCATGGCCGG